>TARA_R110001592_G_scaffold63585_5_pt1 | contig 18650 bp, 13 predicted proteins | sample TARA_R110001592 | Tara Oceans TARA_R110001592 (sample SAMEA4398387) | marine metagenome | biome: Polar Biome; feature: [SRF] surface water layer (ENVO:00010504); material: water (ENVO:00002006), including particulate matter (ENVO:01000060) such as... | depth 5 m | reverse complement strand
GAACGGCAAATCAGTTACTTACTGGCTTGCCGTTTTTTTTCGTCTGTCGGTTTTGGACCTCTGTGCCCATCCTGCGCACAAAGCGTGATCTAGTAAAACTCCAAACTCTACCAATCGACCAATCGACCTTCGGTCAACGACAGGCGCTTATATCGCACCACACTCCATTATCATAATAACGCCGAACGCCTAAGCTGTTAATTTGCAGCCAAAGTTTAACCACGAATTGCATACGACAGTGAAACACCACCCTCACCTCAAGTCTTTGAGAAAATTGTCTCTTTTAATACTTAGTGCAATTAAACCTTGTTGGTTATTACAGTCCAACAAGGCCGCATCAATATAAGCGTGATTTAAGGCCAACCTAAATGTTCTGCAAGCCACCTTTCTAGCGTTCTTAATAAAGAACTAATATCCATACCATCCAAGGTATGTATCTAGCCCTTAGGGATCAATCCACCAAGAAGACCTGTGACTGTGTCAGTAAGTATATCGAGCGGATTCGCACTAGGCTGCTGGGCGGTTGCAGCCTGGAATTGAGTAACGACCGCACACAGGGGATCTAACGGTGTACCGGCAAGAGGGCACGCCCCACCGCCACCTAATGCCGACGCCAGCGGATCTAGCAACAGGTCTAAAGGTGTTCCGGTCAAACCACCTTCGCCACCACCACCTTGCAACATACCAGCAAACGCCTCTAAAGGAGCAAGTAGCGCATCAAGCGGAGTACCAGTTGGTCCAGCAGCACCGCCACCATCATCGCCACCAGCACTGCCGCTTAACGCTTCACCAATCGGAGTCAGAATAGTATTCACACCAGAAAATAGCTGTGATGCAGCGCCACCAAATAGTTGATCAAACGTCGGCGCCAACACCGCGGCCAAGCCGCCAAGTAATTGCTCACTTAAAGCCTCGACGCCACTGTTAATTTGCTCTGACACCACGCCTTGCTGTCCAGATTGCTCTTCAATAAAAGTAATCGGAACAATGCCCGTTAACACATTTTTCAGAAGATTCTCTACGGTCTGAGAAACACGGAATGCTGTCAACACGCCATTCCCACTGTCTATTGCGACAACCGTATTATCTAGGTCAGTAAAGGCCATTTTAAGGGTAGTTAAGGCGCCACCTAGTACTGGAGCGTCCATCACTTCAGCCGGCAAATTACTCAAACCTTCATCAAAAGCATCACGTAATTGACCAGTAAGTACCATCAACGCCGTTAAATCTAGTGTACCGTCGTCTCCGCCAGCGTCACCCCCAGAGCCTCCTGCATTTAATATCGGCGCCAAAGCCTCCCCTAGCGGTGCTAGTGGAGTCCCTGCAAGTGGGTTTTCACCACCCGGCGCAGCTGCACCGTCGCAGTCACCTTGCCCAACCAAAGACATAAGCAAACCAGGTAAGTCTGCCAACAGTTCATTACTAGCTAACTGCACATTTTCTGCCGCCGCCGAAAATGCCTGCTCTGGATCAGACGCAGATTCAGCATTAACCGCCGCCAACACTGCGTCAAGAATATCAAGGGTATCTTGGGCAACGACTTGATCAAGGCAACTGAAGCTCGCCTGAAGAGGCGTGCCTTCAGCAGCAGACGCTAAGCCACCAAAAACCTGTTCAGACAAGGGCTGCTGAACAGCGTCCAAGGGTCCTTCAATACCACGATAGCTAGCAACTTCATCACCACCATCCGTGCCACCATCCGTGCCACCATCTGTACCGCCGTCCGTACCACCATCAGTACCGCCGTTTGAACCACCGTCAGCAACAGAATTTGAATTTCCACCGCCGCTGCTACTAGACCCACCGCAGGCGGTGAGTACCAAGCTTGCACTGAGAGCTAAAATAAATGCCCTACTTTTCGAAGATAATTTCAACATTTTCTTATTCCTTCAAGTCACTATCGAGGTGCTAGCCTGACACCACGTGCCGATCGCTGCCTCTCATTCCGCCCTATTTAAACAGTACGACACAATAACGACTGCAAGGGAAAACCGATCCTAGATTATAACGAAAAGAAAAGACGGCACTGAGACCGCCTTCTCATTTTACTTGTTATGCCACTCTTATCTATGCAAGACCGCAAAGTAAGCCACACAGCGATTTATCTATTAACCCTGTTAACGAATCCAGTGAATTCCCGCCGCCGTCTACGCCAGACAGATAACGTCAACCACGGCACAACTAAACGACAGTGTTTTGCTGGAAGGTAAGCAATACATCAAGCCATTCGGGCGGCGCAAAATCCTATACCTATGGAAAGCGGTAGAAGAAGAAATGTTAAGTAGTCGCCAATTTAACCAAATGGATATCCATATGGCGAACGGAGCAATATGTCATGGGCAACATTAGAGCACGTAAGGAAAATGGTAAATTGCTACTGGATTTTCATTTTTATGGAGTTCGCTTTAGGGAGCAGACCGCGCTTACTGACAACAAACAAAACCGCTAGAAAGTACAAGCCCCTGATTACACTAGGTAAAAATTGCTAGTAGAACTTTGGCAGTGATACCCGTGCTTTTATCAATGCTCGGTAGGTCTGTCCGAAATGATTGTGAACGCCAAGGCAACACTAACTTTGAGGGGAAACTCGAGAACCGAATTTTCTGAATATCCAAATGGGCTAGGTTTGTCATATACTGAGCCCCAGATTTTTAGTACATATCCTATTTAAGCCAAGCAAATTCATAACGCCTTACCCCGGCGCAGAAATTCAATATCAGGATCACCCGTGACAGACAAAAAAGAACCTCCGGTAGCACTCGTTCGCACATGGATTAATTTACTAACTTCCAGCGAAGAAAAAGAAGTCAAAGATCGTGCGTCGGAAATGCTGTTGAACGCGTTTGGCAGCATGAAAAACGCGGCCGAATTTGCCGAGAAGCATCAAATCCACATCCCTTAATGCTGCCGGCCATGGCATTGTGCACTTACTAAAAGCTGTAATCCCAATTAAGGCGCAGACCGATTGAGCGCAGCGGTGCAACGGCGTCGGATGTTCCAAAGTCGGTGGCCAAGCGACTGTAGTTGTATTTCTCTCCTAACAAATTGTTACCAAACACAGACACCCGCAGGTTCCACAGGTTATGGATATAGGTAAGCCGAGCATCAACCAGTTCATATGCATTTTCTTGAACGTTCGGCGTGTTCTGAGCTAGGTAGTAAAAGCCACTGTTGTAGTAATAACTGGCGCCGACCTCAATCGTGCCAGCCAAGCTGGGAAGATCAAAAGCCTGAGTTAGCCCGATAGTTCCCGATAGCTCCGGTGTCCGCACCACTTGGTTACCAGTGAAGTCATTATTTTGGGTGAGTAGACCAGTGTCCTCATCAAAGCCGGAGCCATCCGGAAAAGAAACATATTCCGAGTCCAAAAAGGCATAAGCCATATTGAGTACGAGTCCGCTCCACAAGGACGGAAATAGTTGCGCAGTCGTTTCAATTTCTAAACCCTGAATTTGCGCTTCAGCCGCGTTTTCAAATGTCGCGATGCCACCCTCTAGAACGGAAATAAACTGCACCTGCTGATCTTCTATATTGTACTGAAAAGCAGCCAAATTGAGTGATGCCATGCCGTCGAAAAGTTGGGCTTTCATTCCCAACTCCCAAGCTGTGAGCTCCTCCGCCCGGACATATTCCGGATCATCAGTGATATTCACGGCATTGAAAGTGGAGCTCTTGGTAGCAGTTTGCCACGAGGCGTACAACATCGCATCGGGGCCTAGGATCTGCCAGTTTGGACGCATCTCAAGGACCAGTTTAGGATCGAGACTACGCGTCGTATCACGAAAGTCCGGGTTATCTCGACCGCTGAAGTTCTGCAAGGGAACAACCTGCCCCCCGAGAGTGCGCAGGCCGGAACTGGACTCTATCAGCACTCGCTCCTCGTTCTGCCAGCGGAGCCCACCGGTCAGCGACAACCAGCTCGTCACGTCCAACTTGACTTGGGAGAAAATCGCCAGCGACTCCGTCCCGACCAGACCCACCGCGTCAACGGTCCCTGTAGGCAACAGAGAATCACCCAGAAGGGCCTCGAGCGTCGCGGGCACAACCTCCGGCAATCTGGCCCCCAAAAGCAAGCCCCTATCTAGGTCAGTTGTCGCAGCTTGGAGGAACCCGGAAAGGCCCTGCGTCGCGTCAAAGTAATACGCTCCCAAGATCCACTCCAGCCAGTCCGAACCCCAACTCCCTTCATTCGAAAGTAGCTGCAGTTCTGTGGTACGAACATCGGCCACACCAGGATCCAAGGCGAATGTAACTAACGGCTGCCGCGCTCCGTCATAGTCAAAAAGCTGGCGCGAAACAATGCGCTGTTCACTGGCCAGAACCTTGATATCTAACCATGGAGCGTTTATGTCGACCTTACCGTAGAAATTTTCATTGATCGCTTCAGAGTATACCGCCTCGTTGTTTTCACCGTTGTAGGGATCCATTGGCCTAACCCCGGCCAACTCGCTGATCAAGCTAGGCTCGGTATTCACCGCGAATACTGTGCCCGTGCCCTCAATGTCGAGACGATAGTAGGCTAGGTTGATATCCAACCACTCGGCAGGTAAAAGACGAAGCTTAAAGCGGCCAGCCTGCGACTTCTCCTTGGGCAAGTCACGACCATCGGTATTGTCCGGGCGCACATCGAGTCGACCATCATGGTGAGCTTCCTGAGTGCTAAAAACGCCGGATAGACTGACCGCCAGCCAATTGGCTATGGGCAGATTGACGTGCAACCGGTTGTTTGATTGCTGAAAGCTGCCGATAACAGCTTGCAGTGACACCTCCACAGATTCCGTGGACGAGTCCTTAGTAATCACGTTAATCGCACCGCCGAGGGCGTTACGCCCAAACAACGTTCCCTGAGGGCCTTTGAGCACTTCGATCCGTTCAACCGCGCCAAAATCCTGAACCAGAGACAATGCAAACGGCTGGTAAATACCATCGATATAATTCACGACACTAGGATCTGCCAACAGAAAAGCATCGCTGCCAATACCGCGAATATATGTCGTTGTATACCCGACTTGCTGGGTGATAGTGAGACCCGGGGTAATCTTGGGAAGGCCAAAGTTGTCCAGAACACCGCGCGCCTCAAGATTTTCAGCGCTAAATGCCTGAAGTGAGATTGGCACATCCTGCGGCGACTCCTTGCGCTTTTGTGCCGTAACGATGACTTCTTCCAGCAGTCGATTTATTGGCCTACTCTTAGAGGCAGCGAAATCACCCGTTTCCGCAGAAATAGTATTTTCCGATTGCCCATCAGGCCCGAGATCGGTGGACGACCCGGCTGTCCCGCTTTCAGAGAGAGACCGCCCCGAAGTCAATGACTCATTACCTACAACCGAAGTGTCCCAGCCGTCTTCAGCAACAGCCTCGAAACCAACGATAGTACACACAATAAACGCCAGTCCAGCGATTCGCTTCGCCATTATCATCTCTCTTCCCCGCCACCCGAAACACCTTTACCCTTAAGCCTCAAAACGACTTAGAGCAGCATCCCGCGAACGCATATTATTATTCGAAAAACATACCGACAATGTCGCCCTTAAAAATCAGGCGAAGCACACCAAATCACCAGATAACTTGAAATTATTAAAATTCCCACTTAAGCGAAGCATTCCACTCTGCGGCCGGCGCGTAACGAACAACTTCTCCAGCCTCGAAGACGATACCAAAATCGCGATAGTCTTCAGATGTGATATTTTTTCCTGAGATCGATACAGTCGTTCCCCACTCATCTCTTATCCACGAAGCGCGAACACCGAAAATTCCGTATTTCTCTTGTTCAACTAAATTCTGGACGTCGAAAAAGAAACCGCCGTTTTCGTAATAATTTGCGCCAAGCTGAAACTCGTCATTGAACAAACTGAATTGATAATTAATATCTAGGCTAGCACTATATTTAGGCGCACCGCCCAACTCATTTCCTGAGAAATCGCAGCCACCAGAACTCAAGTATGTGACTTCGTCATAACACGGTGCATCTGGCCATTCGGTAATCTCGGTATTAATATAAGAGCCATTCAAAATGATCTGCAAACCGTCTATCGGGGGCATGTACGTAAGATCAAACTCAGCACCATTTATCTCCGCCTCATCAATCGATTTAACCAATACAGTACCGCTGCTGGCTATTTCTACTTGATAATTTTGCAAGCCCCGATAGTCATAACGAAAGGCCGCAGTATTGAGACGCAGCGATCGATCGAAAAACTCGCCTTTGAAACCGACTTCATAGGAATCGACTTCTTCAGGATCAACCGCATCTGGCGCGGTCAATAGCGCGGTCACATTCCAGGTACCCGACTTAAAACCTTGCACAAATTTCGCATAGAACATACCAATGTCGCTGGGAAAGAAGTTCACACCAACAAGGTATGAGGTATCTTCAAATACTAATTCTGGCCCACTTATATCCCTCACAACAACCGGGACCTGCTCCGTTACGAACCCAAGATCGACGAGACCAAGGTCAACAGATGTAGTTAGCTGAGCCTTGTTTTTTGCTATTTTTCTGGTTTCCTCGGAACGCCGAACACCCAAGTCCAAGGCCATCCATTCGGTCAGCTCAATAGAAAAGTTTGCAAAAAGAGCTTCCGCATCAGTATCGACGATACCTGCTACAGATTCTTTAACTCCGCCACTTAGCGGAAGAGGTGGCAAGATAGATGCAGCAACATCCGCTCCAATTTCAAACACCAGCGGATCCCACCCAGCGGACGCATCTCCTGTATAAGCACCTAGCAGCCAGTTGTAGGAAAGGCCAAACAAATTCCAATCATTAGTTGAGGAAATTTGCATCTCCAAGGAATCGATATTAGAAAAGTATTCATCGTTCTCTTTATTATAAGAATATTTCAAAAGGTCATTTTCTGAGCCATCTAAATCACCCAAGGTGCCACCGACGACATCCGTATATCCAGCTAACGCCCATGCTTCAATGCTGTCACTAATAAACGTGAGTTTACCGGTTAGCGATTCACTTTCCATCGAGGTAAAGCCATCTACGTTCTGTGCAGTATGGCGCGGCCGATCTGGTGATCTAGCAGCTAATGAAGTCGCATTAACCAGGCCGGTTTTCTCCAACTGGACAACAATACCCTTACTGCCCTGTGAGTCAGATTCTGTATACGAGAGATCAAGACTCAACCAATCTGTAGGGTCAAATCGGAGTTTTACACGAATACCCTCGCGCTCTTCCGGAGCAAACTCAAACTGTCTATTTGGAAACGTACTGGTGTAGTGAGTATCTACACTATCTGTGTAGGCACTGACCGAAAATCCGACATAATCTGAAAACAAAGGTCCTGAAAGATAAGCGCTTAAAGACTCTTTATTGCGTGTACCCATACCAAATTGAATACTTCCCTCGAGAGCTTCGGCCGGCTTCTTGGTGTTAATAACGATAGCCCCAGCAGTCGTATTACGACCAAAAAGTGTACCCTGAGGCCCTTTTAGCACCTGTATGCTCTCTACATCACCAATATATTGCAGAGCGCCCACCGTGGAGGGACTATAAAAACCGTCAAGAAACGTGCCCACGGTAGGATCGACCGCGGGCGAAAAAGAATTACTACCAACCCCGCGTATATAGGGCATTGCATAGCCGACAGCGTCCGCATATAACAATCCCGGCGTGGTGATTTCCAGGTCTTCCACACTGCTGATACCGTATTTTTGCAGATCCTCGTTACTCATGGCTGTAACCATCGTTGGAACATCCTGTAGACTTTCGCTACGGCGACGAGCTGTGACGGTCACTTCCTCCAGCTGACGACTCGCTTTTTCCTGCCTTTCTTGGGCATTCGCCACGGGGCCACACAGAACCAGCAACATAAATAGAGAAGGGACTTCGCCGACGGCAAAGACCTTTTTACATTTTCTTTTGACTGACGTTTTAGCCGAACTCATGTCCTGCCCCACTCCCTTGAAGTCTTTTTATTTATTATTTTTCTACCTACTAGGTAGTTAATCTTTCTTTGCCAATCTAATCTATGAAGATCGCCAAACAAAATCCCCCCCAGTAAAGGGGGGGATGGAGGGTTAATATAGGCAACCCCCAAAAATTTAGGAGTATTAGCTGACACAAACCAATACTGGTTCGAATTTGACCCAGGCGTAACAGGCTCCCGCGACGAAATCGCGAGATATTTTGGAGATGACAACCATGCAATTATTCGATTTTAGTCGACGATGGCCTTTCGGAGAAGGCATCCAAACTAGGAAGCTGGCCCTAAGCACCGACTTATTTGGCGATGCCGTCCGAAAATAAATCTCTGAAGATATACTTGAGTCGGCTCTCCCTACTCGCACCACCGCGAAAAAAATCTGAACGAATACATATAGCCCCGTGAAAAGCTCCTGTTAAGGAATTCACGACGTTATCGCAAACAAAGGCTATAGTCGCCCTTACTTTCTTGCTATGCATTTAAAATACCGCAATAAAAAATACTACTGGCCGACTGACTCTTTCCGTTCCCGCTCATACTCATTGAAAGATCTATTAGCGTCGTCTATGCACTCATCATATTGAGACGGATGGAGTTCAGCGCATTCATTTCTATTGCCAGCCTGAATACCCTCATAAACCGTTCTATTCGAGCAACCATATAAAGTGACTAGCAGAAAAATTAGAGGGATCAGTTTCATTTTTTTAATATCCGCATTGTTTATGTATAGCGATTAACTTAGCCGGTGCGTTAGCACTTCGCTAGAGTTAATTTTTATACCTTAGTCACATATTGCTAATATCGAAGCCCAAATCTAGGATATTTTATGCTGCCGAGTCAGACCAAAGAATGAGCCACGAAAACCAAAATATTTTGCGCCGCAGCTGATCCCTCAATACGGTCTCCGCATCGGCATTCTGCCCGGCGCCAGCAATAAGCAGACCTTGACAGTTGGCGGCGTTCAATTGACATTAGGCGAATATTTTGCGACTAGTCAATTGTGTCGTGAAGTAAGCAATTTCTTATTTTTCGATTGGACACGCGTTTCATGTTAAGCAAATACATACCCGGAGGGGTACTATCCGGTGCAGCGGAGCTGATCAGAGAGCTTGGCGGTGACCCAATTCCGCTGGCAGAAGAAACAGGGGTTCCCATTGCCAGCTTGAGCGACGGTGATATCCCGGTAGATATCGCTGCGGTTCTGAAATTTTTCGACACGGCGGCGCGACTTTATCAGTGCCCGAACTTTGGTATGCGCTTGGCCGCGCGCAATGGTATGAATATCTTCGGACCACTGTGGGTCTTATTGCGAAGTGCCAAATCACTGCGGCAGATGCTAGAAGACCTCAACAATAACTACGATATGTATACGCGGGCAGCGACGATATCGCTTGAGGAAACTACGGGGGGCTTATGCCTGAGCTGGGATACGGCATCTAACCACACTTTCAACACCGCACAAGGGGCCGAATACGGCTTTGCGCTTTGCGTTAATGATATCAGAAAGTTCATTCCCGACTTTAGGCCATTAGCGGTGGAATTTAGACATTCTGCGCCGCCGGATATCTCAATGCATCGTCAACTTTTTGGCGACAAATTGAGCTTTGACCAAGCACGTAACGTCATCCATTTTTCTGCCAAGACCTTAGATGTGGCTCTTGATTCAGCCAATAGTCGAGCACACCGGCTGATGCAATCAGTGCTCCGCTGGGACACCGGCGTTTCTCAAGCTGGGCTGCCTGAACGAATAGAAAATACCGTGCGCGCCTTGCTGCCTTATAGTACATGTACAGTTGAGGAAGTCGCTCACTCTGTAGGCGTAAACGAACGTACCCTGCAAAATCGCCTACAAAGCCACAACACCAGTTTCAAGAAGATCAAGGACGCGGTTCGTTACGATCTGGCATTAAAGTATCTACACAGCTCGACACTTAGCATGACGGAAATATCTGAAATATTGGGCTATTCTGAACTCAGTGCATTCAGCCGCTCATTTAAGCGCTGGCACGGCCAGACATGCAGCAGTGTAATTCGGAAAACCACGATTGACAGTGGCGCTGCTAAGCTTGAATAATTGCGGTAAACAGTCAGTTAACGTAAACTTCTACGGCTATTTGTTAGCCAAATATGTTTGGCTATTTGTTCGTTGATAGCGCGATTTAACTGATCGATCATCGCTATTTAGCGCCCTCAGGCAGGAGTCCGAAGTTACGTGACGCACGACATTCCAGGCAAGACCGGAACGGACAGTACAAAACCGGCCGACAATCTTCGGATGTCCGACCTATCGAGCAATCATCTGGCATTGCTCGCTTGGGTTCTGGGCCGCGAAGGTATGGATGTTGAAGCAATGTTTGCCGAAGTGGGCGCGCGCGTACCCTCCTCTAACAGCCCAAGCGACCGCGTTTCGGTCATCACCGTCATTAAACTATTAGAGAAAGTTCAACAGCAAACTGGCGATCCCTGCGCGGCGCTGAATCTTTACCGCAGCCTGAAACTTACCCACCTAAATGTATTAGGGTTTGCGCTGTCATGCAGCAGTACACTGCTGGACTTTTTTGAACGCCTACAACGTTTCTGCGACTACCTCGGCTCCGCTTTCTTGATTGAAGCTAAGCTATGCGATGATCACTATTTGGTCATGGGCAGATGGAACCCAGAAATGTATCGCGAGCAACTCAAAGATACACCGAATTCAAATTTGTTAATGGAAAGCCTAGGCTATTCCGCTATAGGGATCATTCAGGATTTGTTTGGCGGTCAAGTGCCCATTCGCTGCCTTCACTTACCCGGCGAACCCCACGAGAAGGTGATCGCCGCATTTTCCGAAACTGCATCGGCACCAGTCAAAACCGGTGAGGATTTCATTGGTGCTGAAATTGACCTCACCATCATGAATGTCCGTCTTCCCGGCGGCAACCCCGCACTCGCCAGAGAAAACGACCGGCTATTAACCGAGTATTTGGCGACATTTAATGAACAAGATATTGTGCACCGCTGCGAGCAACTGATCATTGAGGGCATGCCGTTCGGAGAATTTAGCTTAAAACAGATCGCCAGTAAGCTGGGCACCAGTGAACGCGTATTGCGACAGAATCTTCAAAATCACGGCCAGACCTTTAGTGGCGTGGTCAACCGAATTCAAAAGACACTTGCCATCCAGCACCTGCAAGAGAACCGCAAAAATATCAGTGAGATTGCCTATTTGATAGGCTTTGACAGCCCCAGTAATTTTAGCCGGGCATTCCGCAACTGGACTGGGCAGTCCCCTAGAGAATACAAAGTTAAGAACAAGATTCAATCGACAGACAATTAATCTAAGGAGGATAATCAAGGAAATATCCAAGACAAGAAATGCCCCCTCCCTACCCGCCACTTAAATCAACTCCAAACTCGACGACAAATAAAAACTCTCCCTACCTCAACACCCCATTGAATATTTTATTCTCGAACCTCCGCAAGTTCGCCTAATGTCAAACCCACTTGCGCCTGAAGTCAACCTCTCAGTCAAAACCTACTTTAGTATCACTCTCACGATGCGGCGAGCACCCACCAAACCGCATTAGCAAAGAGAAGTAAGTGCTCGCTATGAGTAAGCGATAATAATGAGAGTGCCTATGCCTAGCCCTTCTACGTCAATTACCGGCCGAACGTCTATGATTCCAGTCCATCACAACTCGCCAAGTCTTTACGGGCGAATACTCAAGCCCATTTTAAGGCAGGTATTCAAATTATTAATGGGCGCTGACAATGTTACGCCCCAGAAAATCCGCAAACGGCTGGACTTAATCGGTAAGTTCTCCACCAAGCTCAGCGGTGTGCAGCGTGTTCCGGTTCGCGCCGGCAACCTTGATGCGCTGTGGCTGATCCCCGAAGCAGCTGCCGCCAACAGCCCTATCATTTTGTATTTACATGGTGGTGCCTATGTCAGCGGCTCAATCCAAAGTCACTGGGAGCTTGCAGGCCGGCTTGCCAGAACAGCGCAGGCGCGCTGCCTGATCATTGATTATCGCCTTGCCCCTGAGCACCCCTTTCCAGCGGCAGTTGATGATGCCGTGGCTACTTGGCAATGGTTATTGAACGCCGGCGAGCAGGCCGAGAATATGGTCATCGCGGGTGATTCCGCCGGCGGCGGCCTAGCGCTGGCAACACATTTGAGAACTCGTGAACTGGGTCTAGCGCAGGCCGCTGGCATCTACTGCATGTCACCTTTTACCGACCTTAGCCTGAGCGGGCCTTCGCTACTGAGTAAACGCAAGCAGGAAGTGGTACTGACCAACGTCGCCACCCTACCCGAGGCTGCGGCGCATTACTCGGCAGGCCAAGACACCACAAACCCATTAATGTCGCCACTTTTCGGCGATTTGACGGATCATCCACCCACTCTAATACACGTGGGCAGCGACGAGGTTTTGCTGGACGATTCCATTCGCTTCCATAGCCGCGCCCTTGAAGCCGGTGCGGACTGCCGGCTCAAGATATGGCAGGGCATGTGGCATGTATGGCCCCTCTTTGATCGACTTGGACTGCGCGAGGCGAAAGAAGCGCTTTGCGACGCAGCCGAATTCATCGGCGCTGTAACCAGCCAAGCAACAGCTCCCCATCAGGACAGCGCAGATCGCGCCGCCCTATAACAGATTCCCTTTGGAGAAAATCCCAGTGACCAATACAGATCGCAAGCACCATGAATTCATTATTGTAGGCTCCGGTATTTCCGGTATTAGTAGCGCCCTCGCTCTACTTCGTGGAGGTTTCAAAGACTTTCTGATGCTGGAATCTGCCGAAGGCGCCGGGGGCGTATGGCGCGAGAACATCTATCCGGGCGTGGCCTGCGATATCCCCTCGGTGGTATATCAGTTCGCCGAGGACCAAAATCCGAACTGGAGCAAACTCTACGCCGGTGGCGAAGAGATTATGAAATACCTGAATCAGACTCGGACGAAACACGGTCTGGATGAGCAAACTCGTTACGGCGTCAAGGTCAGTAAGGCGGAGTACGATGACCGCAATGCACAGTGGAACATCAGCACACATGGCGGAGAGGAGTATAGCTGCCGGTATTTGATAAAAGCGACTGGGGCGTTCAACTCACCGCTAATACCGAAGATCCCCCATCTGGAGGACTTTGAGGGAACACTTTTTCATACCGCCCGCTGGCCAAAAGATCTAGATCTCAGCGGCAAGCGAGTCGCGGTCTTAGGTACCGGCTCAAGCGCGGTGCAACTTATTCCCATAGTCGCTGATGCCGCCGCTCAGCTCACAGTCTACCAACGGACTCCAATCTGGCTACTGCCAAAATTCGATTTCAATATCGCGTCGCCGTTTCGCTGGGCATTCAAAAACATCCCTGGCAGCTACGCCCTATCTCGCAAACTAAGTTACAGCGGCATCGCCTATTTCCTGCAAGTGGTGTTATCTGCATCCGGCAAACACCCGCGCGTGCATCGCCTACTTGAGTCGGCCGGCCGCTGGAATATTCGCAGACAACTGAAAGATCCCGCGCTTATAGAGAAGTTCACACCGAACTATAACCTCGGCTGTAAGCGTCCCAGCTTTTCAAACAACTACTACAAAGCATTCTCAAAATCTAATGTCAGTCTTGTTAGTGATGGAGTCGAGCGGCTGACGAAAGACGGCATTCTAAAGCGAGGCACCGACAAAGCAGACCCCTTTGACGTAATCATCCTTGCTACTGGTTTCAATATTTTGGGCGACGCATCGACCAGTCTGCCAGCATTCCCGATTGCCGGACGGCAGGGTCTCAACTTACGTGAGTACTGGCATAGCAGCGACGGCTTCAAAGCATTTCGCGGCGCCACCGTAAGCGGCTTTCCAAATCTGTTTCTTAATCTTGGCATTCCTTACGCAGGTGGCACCAGCTGGTTTGAAACCGCCGATCTTATCAGCGAGCATATCGTCAAATGCGTGCAAACCGCCCAGAGTCGCAGCTCCGCTGAAGTGGAGGTTAAACCCGAAGCCGTAGATGCCTATATGGCCGATATGGATAAACTGCTTGATCAATCCGTACATCACACCGGCTCCTGCGCAACATCAAGCAGCTACTACTATGATAAAGACGGCAAAACTCCCCTTTATTCTGGCGAGGCCCCCAAAGTATCGTGGACCGAGACCTATGCGAGCCCTGAACAAAGCTATGTTTTTCGATCAATGGAAAGTTCGGCTCAATGAGTAAAAATAATGTGACTATCAAGGCGGCTAGAGCGCTTATCACTGGCGCGGGAAGTGGAATCGGAAAGGCCACTGCGCTTTTGTTTTACCAAGATAGATGCCGCCGATCCAACTCAACTTGGATTACTCGCAGGAAAAACAGAAAATGACCGAGGGCCGGTGGACATATTAATCAACAATGCTGGGGTCGCGTTAAATGTGCGACCCCTTGATCAATCCACGGATGACTGGGATTGGACAACGGATTCAGTTAGCGTTTAGAGGCCCACAAAGACAAATTCACACATGGTGGGTAGCAGCAAAGTAGAAGCCAGCCGAGTAGACGCGTTTTTCCAAAAGTACGGACATTCGCCCGAGCTTGTGGCAAATGCCATCGTATCAACTATAAAACACAATCGAGAGCAGGTGGCGGTCGGCCTAGAGGCCAAGCTCCTCTATAGATTATTGCCGCTCGTCCCCCGCTCAATTCAGGGGATGATCACAGGTAAAGTCCCAATCTAGGACCTCTAGTGTCACCACCCATAGACGCGCCTCTAGGCCTAAGAGGCGCTAGGGACTGCTTGGCCAGACTCGAGCTGCTTGCCCAGGCGTTTCAATGCAAAACCTGCGACCTTGGGAAGAGTTATGCGAAGGGGGCCAGACAATGCCCAAGGCACTTCAAAGTCCATGATCCACGACAGCTCAGTGCCGCCGTTCTTGGCCTCAACACGCATTTGCGCTTCGTAGTTTTTAATCGGCCCACCATTGCGGGAAATACGATAGCGAATCAGCTCATTCGGTATCACTTCGATTATGGTCTCTTCCACGCCGACAACTGGCGGACCGACACGACGCACAGCGCCCGGACCATCACGATCCTCACCTTCGACAATAAGCGTCATAGGCATACCTGCAGCCTTGCCCATCGCTTCGCTATCTTTCAATAATTCAAAAACATCGCCTACAGGGCAGGCGATTTGACGGTGAACCGCTATGTGAACAGATTTCATATTTTCTCCACTCGTGGCTTAGTTAAAGGAATACCATTAAATATAACTCTATAAAAACGAAGCTGCCGCTTACCAGCCACGCGTAAGGCTAGCCGCCGCCAAACAATAGCACTAATTGCATAAAGCCCAAGAACCCACCAAGGATACCACCCACCAGAACAACCAATACTTGGTCTTCATTAAAGGCGGGCAGCAGCAATTGCTGAAACTCTCGCGGCGGCAAGGCCCGCATGCGACTGCCGATAAGATCACTGATCGGCTGGGTTAACTGTGCATTAACCTCAGCGCTCCCGACGGTACGCATAATTCCACCGAAGGCCATCTTAACTGATTTGTCTGCAACCAGCCCAACCCCACCATCCTTCAGGGATGCCCAGGCGATAAACTTCGCCAGCATATGCTCGTCTATTGCGCCGCGAACATGCCGACGCACCATACGGTGCACTTCGTCTGCGTGCGGTCCTTCCCACAGGCTCTCTACCAGCACTTTAGAGTTCAAAAAGTTCTTGCAGAAGGTTTCGCCAAATAACTGACTGACCTCATGCTGGCGCTTCAAGTACAAACCCTGCACGGTGAATGGGCCAACCTTAACTGGGTTGGCCGGATGGGCAATCAGCTGCAACGCAATCCAGTTTGTGAATGCACCTGCCAAAACGCCAAACACCGGTAAAACCCAGGGCAACGGCAGAAAATACCAGGCCAAAGCCTGGATGACCCCTAAAGGCGCACCGAAGTAAATGCCGGAACGAATCACGAAATCCATTTCCTTACCGGCACATTCTAAAAACAGCTCGTTGAGAAACTCTGGTTTATCCTTTACTTGGTCAACCGCGAGCTGCTCAATATCAAGGTATGAATTGGCGCGGCCCTCAAGCTCTTTGAGGATGACTCTTGCGAGATCAGGCACGTTCTCGCGCACCTTTTCATACACCTTATTCCGAATACCCTGAGGCGCCACCTGCCACAATTTTACACCGTGCTCATCAATGATTTCGTCTACCCAATCATTAATCTGCGGTGTGAGCAGCGCCGCCAAATCATTGACCACCTCGCTCTCGTCCAAGGCTCGAAGGACTTCAGCAGGCGTGGCAATTTTAGCAACGGAAAAGCCAACCAGTGTGCGAGTCAACCGCACCCGAAGACGAGGAATAATCCCCTGCCAACCGATAATGCCCCAGAAGCCCACAAATCGCACTGGGAAGAAAAGCATCTTTATACCCACCCAATTGGTCAGCCAGGCAACGCCTGCTGTTATTGGTGGAATCGCCACATAGGCAAGCCAGGGTTCAATGACCATCTTAATTACGCCTACCGCTTTTATTATTAACTCGGGTCAATTGTGCGGCCCCGAATAGCACCGAGCTCCCAATCCGATACAAAAACAACGGAAGGCGGTGAAGTATTAAGTTAAAGCCGCTCGAAGAGCGGCTGATTTGAGGTGCTGATTCGAAAATAAACGTCCGAGCTGCTTAGACCTGCTTTGCTAGCGCAGCCGCCGGGGTACGTTTGAACCGGTAATGCTTCATTGGGAGGAAGTTAGCTCGCAACAACATCTCCACCGAGGTCGAAGGTCGAACCAGCGGGGCATCACCGTGCTTATCAAAATAATAGCTGCTCGCTGCGCTGCAATTATTATTAAAAAATACGGTATTTTTCTGACGTTGCTGAACGTTTTCAAAATACCGGTCATGGGCATCTTGGCGAACTTCCACGCATGTGGCATCGCGCTCGCGCGCCGTTTGTACCAAGCGTGCAAGGTGTGTGGCGTTACCCTCAACCATCACAAAGTAAGATGAACCAACCAGAGCATAGGGCCCCAACATAATATAAAAGTTGGGGTAGCCAGGAATAGTCATACCTTCGTAAGCTTGATAGCGATTCTCATCCCAAAACTCGCCCAGCACCTCACCCTCGCGGCCGCGGACTTTAAAGGTCGGCAGGTTGTCCTTGTCGAACAGTTTGAAACCGGTGGCTAAAATTAGGACATCGATATCCCGCTCTTCACCATCTGCCGTCCGTATGCCGGTGGGCGAGACACTTTCAATAGAGGTTGTCACCAGCTCTACGTTATCGCGGGTAAACGTAGAAAAGTAATCATTGGAAAAGGTAGGGCGTTTGCAGCCAAAACCGTATTTCGGCATCAGCTTCTCCCGCAACTCTGGATGGTCGGGCAGCTGCTCCTCCAAATTTTTCCTTCCAACACCCTCGAAGAAACGGACTAGCCAGGGAGCTCGCTTATAGTAGACAGTAGAGATGATCAAAGCTGCTTCCATCATCGCATTGCCAGTAACACGGGCAGTGTTCTGTAAACCACCAAACCAGCGAAATGCGGTGCGCACGACAGCGGGAATTTTCCCATCTGGCTTTTTAAGCACCCAAATTGGTGTGCGCTGGTAGACATCAAGATGTTCTACATCTGGTGCAATTTTCGGAATCAACTGAACAGCACTAGCTCCGGTGCCTATCACTGCAACTCGTTTACCGGCGAGATCGTAGCTCTCATCCCATTGCGCCGAGTGCATTACCTTACCTTTAAAACCCTCAAGACCATTTATTTCTGGCAATTTAGGCGTGACCAGCCCGCCGGAAGCAGCAACAAGGTGACGCGCCGTGATCAGACCACTATCTGTTCGCAACTTCCACAAGTTACGGACTTCATCAAACTCCGCATCTTCAACACTAACGCCGAAACGGATCTTAGGATAAATTCCATACTTACTAGCCAAGCGACGAGAATAGTTTTGGAGCTCATCACCAGGCGCGTATACGCGCGACCAATTTGGATTCTGCTCAAAGGAAAACGAATAGACCAAAGACGGTATATCGACAGCCACCCCTGGGTATCGATTATCACGCCAAGTGCCGCCAACGTCTTGAGCACGCTCCAGAATAATAAAAGACTCAATTCCACGTCTTTTCAGCTCTATTGCCACACCGAGCCCAGATATACCCGAGCCGACAACAACAATCTCATGGTCTGGAATAGCTGAATTGGTACGTGGCTCTTTAGAATCTAGCTCAATTTCGTCTAGCATCTTTTCTTGTGCAAGCTTCATAATTATTGTCCTTCAATCTACTCTTATTTTGTCAGCAATATATCAATTTGCACTCGCGATCCGCAGCTGAGGCGTAGGTTTCTCAGGAGCAACGGAATAACGCAAATGTGTGCGCATAAAATCTACGATTTCCGCAAAATCCCGACGCGCTTCGGGAAGGGCTGTGTAAAGCACAGGCCATGCATGCAATCGATCCTCACGACTCAATAGTTGCACGCTTGAACCAGCTCGCCGGGCGGAGTTGGCGAAGCGATAAGAATCGTCACGAACCGCTTCGGTATCACTAACCGATAACAACATCGGCGGCAAACCAGAGAGGTCGCCATAGATCGGTGACGCATAAGGATCTTTGGGATCATGACCGGCCAGATATAGCTCAGTAGCAAATTCGATCATTCGGGGGCTCAAGATAGCGTCCGAAGTACCATTAGCGCTGCGCGAAGGGGACGCCTTAGCAAAATCAACCAAGGGTGACATCGCAA
>TARA_R110001592_G_scaffold141033_1_pt1 | contig 18665 bp, 18 predicted proteins | sample TARA_R110001592 | Tara Oceans TARA_R110001592 (sample SAMEA4398387) | marine metagenome | biome: Polar Biome; feature: [SRF] surface water layer (ENVO:00010504); material: water (ENVO:00002006), including particulate matter (ENVO:01000060) such as... | depth 5 m | reverse complement strand
AAAGACGCACAGCGGATACTTCTCCATCGACAAGAAGACCAAGCGGTTGGCGGACCCAGATGTTGAGAAGCGTGGTGAGAACGCAGGCCTGTCCAATGATGTGGATGCCTACGACCTGATCCTCAAGGACAAGGAGCGGCTACTGTCGTTCGGCGAGCCGGTGCGCTTCATCTTTTCGCACTCCGCTTTGCGTGAAGGCTGGGACAACCCGAACGTGTTCGTGATCTGTGCACTTAAGCACAGCGATAACACCATTTCACGGCGACAGGAAGTGGGCCGTGGCCTGCGTTTGTCCGTCAACCAGAACGGTGATCGGATGGATCATCCGGCCATCGTTCATGACATTAATGTGCTGACCGTAGTGGCGAGTGAGAGCTACAAGGACTTTGTTTCTGCGTTGCAGAAGGACATCGGCGACTCCTTGTCGGCTCGGCCGAAGTTGGCCGATGAGGCCTATTTCACCGGCAAAGTGCTCAAGACCGCGACCGGTGATGTTGAGGTCACGCCGCAGCTGGCCAAGCAGATCTACAAGTACCTGCTCAAGAACGATTACAGCGACGATACGGATCGCATTACAGGCACATATCACGAGGCGAAGAAGGAAGGCTCGCGCGCGCCGCTTCCCCCGGAACTGCAACCCTATGCTGAGCAGGTTTACCAGCTGATCGACAGCGTCTTCAGTGACAGTAAGATGTTTGAGATCAGTGATGACCGCCGGCCAAAGAAGAATCCGCTCAACAGCAATTTCGACAAGCAAGAGTTCAAGGAGTTGTGGAGCCGCATCAATCGCAAGGCTGCCTACAGCGTTCAGTTTGATTCGAATGAACTGGTCGAGAATTCGGTAAAGGCTCTGGATGAGCAGCTTCGTGTGACGCCATTGCAATACACCATTCAGCGAGGCGAGCAAGCCGATCAGGTGACTTACGACGCCATACAGCAAGGTGATGGATTTAAGCTCAAAGAAACGACCATTGAGGAAAACAAATACTCGGTCCATTCAGCCGTCAAATATGACCTGCTTGGGAAGTTGGCTGAAGGTACGCAGCTGACGCGCCGCACAGTGGCTGACATATTGCGCGGCATCAATGTGGCTGTCTTTGCGCAGTACAAGACTAACCCTGAGAGCTTCATTGCCGAAGCCGTGCGACTGATCAACGAGCAGAAAGCAACGATGATCATCGAGCACTTGGCCTACGACTCCGTCGAAGACAAGTTCGATCTAGATATTTTTACCGCAGGCCAGACCAAGCAGGACTTCAGCAAGGCTGGTGAAAAGCTTAAGCGGCACATCTATGACTACGCGATCACAGACTCCGGCATCGAGCGCGAATTCGTGAAAGAGCTGGATACCTGCACAGAGGTGGTCGTCTACGCCAAGCTGCCGCGAGGCTTCCTGATCCCCACACCGGTTGGCGACTACAACCCTGACTGGGCCGTGTCGTTCAAGGAAGGCACCGTCAAGCATGTGTACTTCGTGGCCGAGACCAAGGGGTCGATGTCGTCGATGGACTTGCGCCCATTAGAGGCCACCAAGATTGAGTGTGCTCGCAAGTTTTTTGACGAGATCAACAGGAAGTATGCTCCTGAGAATGTGAAGTACGATGTTGTGAACAGCTTCGGCAAACTGATGGAGCTGGTGAAGTGACGAAGGACACTGGCAAAGAGGTAGCGAATACGGACCATCCCCAAAAGAAGGGTCTGGATATCAGCATCTTTTTGAAGCACGTTACTCAGGTCGATACATCTATCGGGAGGGTCTTCCTATTCCCTTTACGGTGGAGCGACATCGGAGAGTACGAAAATCTGCCGCCGCAGCCTTCGATGGAGCGTATTAGAGCTTATTTACCTCGTATCGCCAGCTTGTCGCAGGACTACTCGCTAAAACAATGCCGTGTGGCAATTCCGCTAGAAGAAGTCGGGAAGCTGCCAGATAGTGAAATTGAATCACTAGCGGACGCTTACGGCTTGTCAAGCGCACTCAGGGAAGCTCGTGAGGGGGCGAAAGGTCGAGCCCCTGTTGTTCGGGAACTTGAAGAGTCCCCAACTGCTTACCTTGGCAGGCTTCTTGAAAGTGAGGCTGAGAAGCGGGCGATGCTATCTCGAAAGATCGTGGAGGCTTATTCGAGTTCGACACAAGGTATCTTCGATCAAGTACGAAAGAGCAGCCTTGAGTTGGGCGATAGCTGGAGGCAGCTTGAGCGATTGACAAAGGCCAGTGCTGTCGCCTCAACTCTTGAGACTGAAACGCTGGGTTTAAACAACCACATAGTGAATCACACCGCCATGATAGCGCGGGAAAGAGCAGAAGGCCGCGAGATGCTCAGGCTAACTGCTGAAACATCCACCAAGTCGGCCAAGACGCTCCAAGAGCTTGCGGATGCAGCAAGCAAGATGTTGGAGATGCTCGACAATCGGGATGTCGACGCAAAGCGGACGACCAAAACTCAGCTGTGGATTGCCGTTGGGACTGTAGTCTTGTCTGCACTCTTGGCCGGAGCCTCTGTCATCCAGGATTGCTTTAGCAACGCATCTGGAGACAAGTGGCAAGAGTCTGTCCTAGATGAGCTGAAGGCTATCAACAAGCATGACGAATCGGTGCAAGCCGAAAGCCAGCTGTTCCGCGATCAAGTGCAGCGGCTCGCTGAAGCAGTTGTTGTTCTGGATGGCGATGCCAACGCGCAAGTTCAACAGGCAAATCAAGCCTCGACAGAAGCTAAAAAAGCTTTGACTCGATGACAGTCTGGCCCTTTTGAGCAGGGGGTGAGGCGGCGAACGGGCACATCGGCATGCGCCAGCAAAAGAGAGTTCTCAGTCAATCTCAAGTGTCCATTAACTGTTAAGTGGACACTTAGCTTGCAGAGATCGCCGTGAGATATCTAGACGGTGCTGACCGGACGCTTACGCTGCACGCACTTGTCAGGCCGCTGTAATTTCATTGCCAGAGGCGTCAATTGGGTAGTGATTCATCTGCGTGCAGGGTTAGCGCAGCATCGGAGGTGATACCCGTGGCCTCGTCTTTTAGTTTGAATTGAAGCATGTAGTTGTCACCTCGTTGCATGCCCATTCTTACTGGCTTACCCGATTTTCCGGGGAATTCGAAAAAAGGGTATCCATCTTTCATACCGACTGTTAGGGCAGGGAGCTGAACGCTGGTACTTTGAGGTGTACTTACTTGCGAAGTGACTTCAGACACAGTGAATTTGAATCCACCAGCGCCAACCTCAATATTTCCTACGATGCGTTCGATAAAAAAACTAAAAATAAAGGCCCCTGCGCCAATTGCGAGTGCGGCAACTGCTTTTGCAGAGTCGTCAGTAACAACACCGACTGAAATAAGAAAACTGCCAAGAGCACAGATCACAAGTCTCGATATGCCTGGACGAAAAATCTGTTGAAGCATATTGGGTTTTCCTAGACGCCTAAATTAGTTTATGACGCAGATTTGCCTCTATTAAGTGATGAAATAGAGGATAAATCTATAGCTTTCAAAGTTTTAGCGAAGAAGGTGCGGCACTCCGCTGTCAGCGGATGCCGAAAATACTCTGACCTTGAGCATGCCAGCACACTAACTATCGCGCAATCGTCTTCAGCATCAGCAGGCTTGATGCCCAGCTGTAATTTTGCAGCAAAGCAACAGAAGCGTATAAAGCGTATCCCTGCCTTCGTTCAAAACCTGAGCTGAATAATAGGCCAGTGGGGCGGCCTTGCTGTTCCCTGTACCGTACCACGCCGTTCTCGCAGTCAAGGGCTGCGCGTGCGTTGCATGCTCGCGTCCTGGCGGCCGTCTGTGACCCCTGACAGCTGCGCTGCGCCGTGTTCCGCCGGTCTCGGGCAATCCGCCCGCAGATCGGAGTTACGACCATGTTCAATCTCATCGCTGAAAACACGCTCCTCGTTCGCGACGCAAACGGTGACTACGCACCGGCATCATCCGAGGTGATCCTCGAAGCTGCGCGTCAGGTCATCGATACCAAGATGCAGCGGGGCGAGAAATTCACTTCGCCGGCGGCAGTCAAAGACTACCTCCGCCTCAAGTTGGCTGGCTACGAACACGAAGTCTTCGCCATCCTGATGCTGGATAACCAGCATCGGCTGATCGCCTACAGCGAGATGTTCCGGGGAACCATCGACAGTGCATCGATTCATCCTCGCGAAGTCGTCAAAGAGGTGCTGTCGCACAACGCAGCGGCACTGATCATTGCGCATAACCACCCGTCAGGACATCCAGAGCCGAGCGCAGCGGATCGTCAGATCACGCAGCGCCTGAAAGATGCGCTGGCGCTAGTGGAAGTGCGGGTGCTCGACCACATCGTGGTCGGTGGGCTCAAGACGGAGTCTTTCGCTGAGCTGGGCTACCTGTGAGCCCAAGGGGGCTCTGCCCCCTTTTTGCTTCGGTATAGCTGATGTAGAGCTGGAAATTTAGAGAGTAATTTCAATGGTATAGGTGTTTTTTTGTCCGGTAATCGCTTGCTCAATCGCTAATTTTCTGCCAATTATTCGGATTACGAGTTTCTAGGGTCTTTTGCGCTCACGATCAGATCTTGCCGTATCTATACTGGCCCTTTATGGTAGATGCGAGAAACGATCCCTTGGATTCAGCGCGTTCAAAGTCCTTGGCTACGTGAGATGGCACATCATAGTATTGATAGGTACTGCCATTAAGAAAAACGATCTCCAATACAGCTTGTTCGTCTTCATGCCGAATTGATGCAATATTGGATGATGAGAATGGGGAGAAGTCTTTCCATGCCATGATGTTTTCTCGTTACTATTTTTGGGGTGGAAGTGGGCTTTGCTGGAGCCATGTTTCGACGAAATGGCTGTAATCAGGCTCTGCTAGGCGTGGAATACTCCAGCCACCCGGCGTCATAGACTCGTCGGGTAAGGACTCATCACATACTACTGGGTCTTGACTATCGGGGCGCTTGTCCTTGGGTGGTGCTTGTATCATTGCCCTCATTGGAAGCCCTACGGCTTCTCCGAGTATGATCGCCTCTCCCGTCCGCAGGATGGGAAGCATATTAGTTAGACCCTCGAGATTGTCCGATAATGTTCCCGTTACATGCGAGCGGTCGGCAGCGTTACTAAGCCGCATTACGAAGAAGGTGCCACACTGCGATAAGATCGTAGAATTGATCTCAGAAGGTCTCTGACTGACGATCATAGCGCCAATGCCATATTTTCGACCTTCTTTCACGATCCGTTGTGTGATAATTGAGGCAGCACCATCAAAACTGTCATTGAGGTAAGCATGAGCCTCCTCCATCACGACGAGCAGTGGCCGCTCTCTGCCTCCTTCGGATAAATTTCGCGCCCAGAACAACCCATCATAGAGCACTCGGAGAATATTTCCGATAATGTCATTTGTCATTAATGATGGAACTCCAGACAGGTCCAGAATAGTTATCGGCCGGGAGCTCCCAAGCCATCCTTTCATCAACTCGGCTAACCCTTTTTTAACTACTCCCATGAGGCTTGGGTGCCAATCACCAGCATTTAAGAGGAAGTCGTATCGAGATACCCGAAGCTTGGAGCCTAGGGCCTCAAGAGGCCCTCTGAGGTTCAGCGCATCGGGAATATAGTTTATTTTCTCCGGATCGTCTTTGATGTTTTTTACCTTTTTAAATCGAGGCGGTATGCCTGTCTCAGCATCGCCTATGAGAGTGCGACCATTTGCATCCGTTTCGTATGCCCAAGTGGATGGGTCAGTAGCATTGCCAGTGCCGTTATAATAGGTACCGAACTCCGTGCAATAGAGATCGTACCAAAGTTTGTTCAATGAGAATGGAACAGGACTGTCGGCACCAACATTTTCTGGCGTTATACCTTTGATTGGAGTGTCTTTAAGGCTTTGCGCTTTCGCTGAAATTACTCTTTCCAGAATTACGTTGCGAGCTTTCCCATCTACAGGTAATGCGCCAAATGTGACACGAAGAAGCTCATCGAAGCTCAACGCCCAGAATGGAATACAAAGCTTGAACTCATTACCCTTGCGAGGATCAGGGGTTATTTTGAAAATGTTGGCTCGGTCACCAAGTGCTCGTGAGTATTCTCCATGCAAGTCAAGCACAATGATTCTGGCAGAGGGAAAGCGATCAGCATTCGAAAGGATGTTGAGAAGGCCTGCGACAGTGGTGGATTTCCCTGATCCGGTAGTGCCTACAACAGCTGAGTGACGAGTTATTAGTTTGTTAATATCGACCAGTGCATCGATCGATTCACTACCCGCAATATGCCCTATTTTTATCAGATGATTCTGCTGATCAAGCTTGCCGTAAATGGCTTGTAAATCTGCTTCCGAAACCAAGTGAATTTCGTCATCGATTGTTGGGTATTGCGAGATGCCTCGTTGGAACTTTCCGGACCTATAACCCTCTCCGATCAATTGAACGGTCATCCATCGTAATCCGTTAGGCATGCTCTGCGCCAAGATTTCGGGTACTGCGCTTGCTCCGACCTGCGAGACTATTCCGAATAGGTCTACATAGCCCACTGGGATCTTCACAAAGCTACCGATCTGACCAATCCTATAGCCTTGCCCGTGGACGAAGCTCAGGCCCGAGAAACGATCCGACTTTAATGTGACGCTGACGGATGTTCCACTTACATCTTGGACGGTTCCGATTACTGTGGCTTTGCTGGTGCTTTCAGGTTGCATCAGATCCATCCTCTGTTCCTGATAGACCGCGCAGAAGGCTACCCAGTGCGGCGAAATCACCGAGCTTTAGCAATACGACCGAGCCATTTTTGACGAGTATGCCTGTGGGTAGAGGCAGGGCATCGATATCTGCCGCCTGCCATTCGCCCACATTTCGTCCGATGATGCCCTGATCAAAGGCTAGGATACTGAGATTGGGCGTGGACAATGCGCACTTTCTGCCAAGCTCATATTTTTGCTGGCTCAAGTCTCCGTATAATAATGCGAACACTTGAGCGGATGGATTTGTTTCAAGACTTCGGCAAATTATGTCATTAATATGTTCATCGGCAAAGGAGTAGCCGCATATGAAAAGTAGTGCTGATGGATTGAGCAGGAATGCCTTGAGTCGATCTAGCATTGCTAAATATGGCATCTTTCGGCTTTGATCGTATTTTAGGTGGGAAGGGTATATTAGGTATGACTGGTTATCAGCGCTCTCGTCGCTCCGAACAACGGTGTTGCCATTTTCGAGCCGCCAGTTTAGTGAGCCATGTATCTTCCATAGTCTGGTCCAGCGAGCTGGAAGAAGATCTTCATCCTCAACTGCCCCTAGATCAAAAAATGCTTTCCGGGAACCAATGAAACCGTCGAAATATGGAGCAGAGCTTTCTTCGAGTGCCTGTTCAAGCAGCAGGTCATAGTTTGTAGTGAAGAGGTGAACTGGCTTGGCGCGTCGTATCGAACGACTCCAAATTGCAAGGTTGTGATAGGGGGTATCCGCGCGAGGCAGGGATTTATTCACCTCTTTTGATATCACCTTGCAGACTTGCTCGTCTAGGTTATCCAGCTCCTTGGCCGCCATGCCGCGCACCGTCCCAGCACCGGCGACACTCCTGAGGACGCGGATCTTGCTCAACAGTAGCTCGATATTTTTACCGTCGCCGCCATCGTCCTCTACAACCTTCACGATCTTGTCCCAGTCCGACGGATTTTGCTCATCGTCACTGGTAAGACGAGCGGCAATAATTTTCGTCAACCCTGCGACATCCCAAATTAGGGGCTCGTCTATGATTGCTCCATCCTTGTCTTTCTCAACACGAATTGACAATGGGCAGCCTGCGCCGATGAAGAATCCTACAGGCTTCCTGTTCTGCGACAATGCCTGCTGAATAAAGCTTATTTGGCGAATTGGATCGTGTGATTGCATGCTCCGGCCTCCCTTGCCATTGATACAATATGCTGACTTCGAAACTGCCAAAAAGCAACGCACTCAATAGCGCCCAGGTTGCTGAAAAATCTAGGTGGGATTCAGCCTTGATCATCATGCGCTATCCCGTTTCCAGCGGCAGCTTTTCAGCTATGCTTCCAGCATCGTTTCAGCACGACTTGACAACAACAAGGAAGACTTTTTGAGCCAGCAAAACCTCGTGGTTTTCGCTGGGTACCGTAGGCTCCACTAGTGCCCGCGCCAATCTCGAAGATTACAATCAAGAAGCCGTCCAGAAAGCTCCAGTAAGCTCATACTGTTACGTATTAATTTTATGATGTTGAGGGTAGCCATACCGCACTGTGATCTTGCTGCAAAGAGCAGATGCTTAAAAAGTTGTGCCTTCGTTCAAATCCTGAGCTGAATATAGGACAGCGGGGCGAGAAGTTCACTTCGCCAGCAGCAGTCAAAGACTACCTCCGCCTCAAGTTGGCTGGCTACGAGCACGAAGTCTTCGCCATCCTGATGCTGGACAACCAGCATCGGCTGATCGCCTACAGCGAGATGTTCCGGGGAACCATCGACAGTGCGTCGATTCATCCTCGCGAAATCGTCAAAGAGGTGCTGGCGCACAACGCAGCAGCCCTAATCATGGCGCATAACCATCCGTCAGGGCATCCGGAGCCGAGCGCAGCGGATCGTCAGATCACGCAGCGCCTGAAAGACGCGCTGGTGCTGGTGGAAGTGCGGGTGCTCGACCACATTGTGGTCGGTGGGCTCAAGACGGAGTCTTTCGCTGAGCTGGGCTACCTGCGAGCCCAAGGGGGCTTTGCCCCCTTGTTGCTTCTGCTTGAAGGATGCGGGCATTTTGCCCGCCCTGATTTTGCGACAAAGCACAAAAGCGTATCCGTGCCTTCGTTCAAATCCGTAGTTGAGTAAAAGGTCAGTGGGTCGGCCTTGCTGATCCCTTCACCGTACCACACCGTTCTCGCCGTCAAGGACTGCGCGTGCTCCGCATGCTCGCGGCGGTGCCGTCTGCGATCCCTGACTGCTGCGCTGCGATGTGTTCCGCCGGTCTCGGGCAAATCCGCCCTAGATCGGAGAAAGACCATGTCGCATTTCAATGTCGTTTCGGAAAACACACTCCTCGTGCGTGACGCCAATGGCGCGTATGCCCCGGCATCCATCGAGGTGATCCTCGAAGCTGCTCGTCGGGTCATCGATCACAAGCTGCTGCGAGATGGCCAGTTCATCTCGCCGGGCGCGGTCAAGGACTACCTGCAGGTGAAGCTGGCAGGTCTGGAGCACGAAGTCTTCGCCGCGATGTTTCTCGACAATCAACACCGGCTGATCGCCTATCGCGAGATGTTCCGAGGCACGCTTGATAGTGCCAGCGTGCATCCGCGCGAAGTCGTGAAAGAGGCGCTGACGCTGAACGCGGGGGCAATCATTCTGGCGCACAACCATCCCTCCGGGCACCCAGAGCCCAGTGAAGCGGATCGTCACATCACCAAGCGCCTGCAGGATGCCTTGGCGCTGGTGGAGGTGAGGGTGCTCGACCACATCGTGGTCGGTGGCTTCACGTCGGTGTCGTTCGCGGAGAGAGGGCTCATCTGAGCCCTAGGGGGCTTTGCCCCCTTTTTGCTTCGGCGTTTATCTCTTTCGTCGGGCAGCCGGCATTAAATCGATTTGATCACAAGGGTTCCGATAGAATTGGCGTTGTCGTAAAATTATCATGGCTCATACCGTGATTTAAGCTCAGTACGGGGAAATTCGCAAATCTTAGAGCTTATTGTTAGAGATATTATAAAAATAGATGGATTAAAATGAAAGACGAATATATTAAAGACGAAGAAATGAGCGAAGAAGATATTAATTTTATTGCAAATTGGACTGAGCAAGTTGGCCTGTTACAGGCTGGGTGGCCAGCAAAAAATGATCCAAAATGGGAATTAAAAGCTACAATTTTTGATAATCAAATAATGGATGCTATTTATTTTGCTTTCGATAGGCTGATTGTTATGAAAAGGAAGACTGAAAAATTGCCTGATATAGTGAGCAGAATATTTTTTAATTACATAGAGGAGGGTGGTATAAAAAATTTCGATTTGGCAGAGTGTTTGGGCGGAAAAAATAATCCTTACGACGCTAGATATATAAGAAAGATTAAGTCTGGAAAGGAGTGCTTTTCAGCGGATAGGATTTATAGCTATATAATATCATTGTCAATTAATGGCCATTTAAAGCCAATGGACTCCGCAATGCTTACTTATATATGCCTTGTTTATAGTTCTGCGGTTGTCGTTGTAATAAAGTATCTCAATGAAAACTCTATTTATACAAAAACGGCACGAAAGAAGATAGAAATTAATGATATCACTCGCTTTGCGCTTTTAAATACAGTTAGAAAAGAGTTTATGAGGCAGTGGATAGGGCGAGTCAAAAAATCTAACTCAAGAATCAATGACTCCAAAGAGAGTATTTGTATGAGTTTTTTGAATTATTCTGCATTTGTTATATGGATTGAGTATGATGTGCATAGAAACCCATTAGTATCTAATATTTGTGTAAAGTCTTATCGGGATGGCTTTAATTCTTATGATTACGATAGTCTTTAGTGGCTAATTTAATGATGCTATCTATTATATATTTCGCTAATATTTTTATTGGTGTAAGGGATTTTAATTTATAAATTAGCCGGCCGCTTGATCTCACCATATTGCTTATTATTCCGGGGGCACTGTCGTGTCCCGTTCAAGGTTTAGCATTGCCTTAATTTCCATCGCATCGCTTTTCGTCTCCATACTGTAATATTTCGCGCCGACCGCAGTTCCTGAATTGATATTACTCTTCATTCAGTCTCATACGCATCTAAACTCGCAAATTAATTTCAAACGCTGTAGCAGTATTTTTTCCGTGCGGAACTAACAAACAGCATAAGACATGTTTCACATTCCGGGGCGGATATAGGCTGTGTCCTGCATATTTTAAAGATAGGCAATCCCAGCTCAGCTATGGACTGAAGGCAGCGCAAAAAAACTCAACTTTCATTTCTAATTTTTTAAGTTATTGATTTGAATAGAAAAAATTGACATCTTATTTGTCCTCCCCCCTCTGATGATTTCGAAGCGATCATTTTCGTAGTGGCTAGATTGGATATTGGCCATTGGAAAGGTCTACACACCGGACGCAGTCGGATTGCTGCCTGCAAGCGCTAGCAGCGCAAGACTTGCAGCTGAATACAGCACACGGTGTGGCGCACTGACAAATCACAACATTTCAATTAAAACAAGGGGTTAGTATGACATCAAAAGTTTTGACATTTCGGGTTCCTTCGGCTGTCTACAGGGCGCTCACGAAGGAGGCGGCAGAGCAAGGTGTGAGTGCCTCGGCACATATGCGTCGGCTTTTGGAGCGGCAGCTTGATGAGGCGCAGCTTGAGCAGCTTCGATCAGAGCTGATCACCAAATTGGATCTGATATCACAGGTCAATACATCTGATCAGGCTGCATGGAGCGAGATTTTGCAGCTGTCCAGAGCGATTGCTAGTCACTTGAATCCACATATTGTTTCACACGTCCGAGCCAAATTGGCTCAACCAAATAATTGAAGGAAATTTCAAATGAAAGTTACTCTGAATGTAGTCTTGATGGCTATTTTTATTGCAACTGCCGTGTCCATTATAATCTGGTTCTTGGAGTTTAATAGCAAGTATGAGTTTAATGGTCCATGGATAGATGGTGCTTTGTACGCACTTGCAAATCCAATAGCAATTCCCGGTCTTGCATGGATTAGTATAAAGGCTATTTTGTGCGGATTTATCCCTGCCTTTTTCATACTATGGGTCATGAATGATCTTTATGAGGTCGGTGGTAAGGTCAGGCATCTGCGCGGCTCACAACTTGTCTCGTCAAGAAAACTTGATAAGACTACACGACTTAAAGTGTCTAGCTCTAACTCAGAGAGTGATGCACTCCAACGCCAAATTGAAGTTGGTGGCATTGCTATTCCTCTTCAAAGTGAGCCAAATCACTTCCTGATTGTGGGTAGCACCAATACTGGAAAAAGCGTCGCAATTACTGAGATGCTCTGCTCTGTGATGGCTCGCGGCGATCGCATGGTAATTATTGATCCGAACGGCTATTTCTTCTCCCGATTTGGGCGACCAGAAGATAAGCTGTTGAATCCCTTTGATAAGCGAAGTCAAGGCTGGTCAATTGGTAACGAAATTAGAAAGCCATATGACTATGATCGGCTTGCAAAATGCATCATCCCAGATGCGACTGATTCTTCCTCACAACAATGGCACACATATGCGCAAAAGCTACTCGCTGAGGTAGCGCGTGAAATGTCATGCCGTGGCGAGATGGATGATCAAAATCTTCTTTATTGGTGCACAAATGCTCCAACTGAGAAATTGCGCGAATACTTGTCTGGTTCTGCAGTAGCGGGCTTGTTTGATGCCAATGCTGAAAAAGCACTAGCCAGCACACGATTTATTCTGACGACATGCCTGAATCCTTTTCAGTATTTGCACTCTGGAGATTTCAGTATTCGAGGCTGGCTGGAAAGCAATGAGGGCAATTTGTTTATTACATGGCGCCAGGACATGATCACTGCATTGCAGCCGCTCATTAGCGCGTGGACGGACATTTTGGTTTCGAGTGTTCTTACGCTACCCAGCGATAATGCTCGCCCACTTTGGTTTTTTCTGGATGAGCTTGCCAGTTTGAAGCGACTTAATAGTTTGGAGGATAGCCTGACGAAAGGCCGCAAGCACGGGCTTCGTGTGGTGGGCTGCATTCAATCGACAGCTCAGTTGGATGCGCATTACGGCGTACATTCAGCAACGACTTTGCGCAGCTGTTTTCGCAGTGTGCTGGCCCTCGGTTGTTCCAATCTAGACCCGGCAACTGCAGAGTTTGTTTCGAAAGGGCTCGGCCAGGCTGAAACAGAGCGCGATGTGAACACACACACATACAGCGTGAGCGGCACTAGCAGAGGCGTCACGAGTCAGCGTGAAACGCAATATGCGGTGTTGCCAGTAGAGCTGATGAAGTTGCCACCCCTGCATGGCTATCTGAAGCTGGCAGGCGACCATCCGATTGCCAATATCCATCTGACTTATCAAGACCATCCGGTACGCAATTTGCCATTCCAGGAGCGCACCTGATGTTGAGCTTGAGTAATGTCGGAACGGGAACTGTCGCGGCAACTTATTATGAGTCTGCTGATGATTATTACAGCCGAGATAATTGCCAGAGCACGTGGTGGGGGGCTGGTGCTGATAGTTTGGGTTTGTCTGGTGGGGTTGAGCATGCGGTATTTGCTAATCTACTGGATGGCATCTTGCCAAATGGTGAGCTACTTCAGCACGCAATCGCCAATCGCCGAGGCGGTACCGATGCAACTTTTAGTGCCCCCAAGTCCGTATCGTTACAGGCGCTGATCGGGGGTGATCAGCGCGTTATTGATGCGCACCGAATCGCCGTTGATCGGGCATTGACTTATGCCGAACAGTTTGCATCGTGCAGGGTAACTAAGAAGGGCATTACGAAGTCTGTTCGGACAGGGTGCCTGCTTGTTGCCCGCTTCGATCACGATCTCAGTCGCACCAACGACCCGCAACTTCATACGCATTGTGTGCTGCTGAATGCCACGGAACGGGAGGATGGCCAGTGGCGGTCAATGAATAATGAGCCCATTTATCGCCGAAAAATGCTTTTGGGCGCTTTGTATCGAGCCGAACTTGCTCGCGAACTGCAAGGTTTGGGGTATGGCATTCGATTGACGCACCTAGATGGTCGCTTTGAGTTAGCGCATATCGATGATGCGCAGGTACGAGCTTTCTCCAAGCGCAGCACTGCGATCGAGGAGTATCTGAAGGGAAATGGGCTGGAGCGGGGTCAGGCATCTGCTGAACTCAAGAAGCTGGCGGCATTGGCGACCCGCGAAAAGAAGACTTTGGTTGATCGCGATTATTTGCGACAGGAATGGCAGGGCCTGAGCAATGCGCAGGGCATTAATTATCAGCCAAGGTATGAGGCCGAAGGCCTTGCCTCTGATCCTAAAAGTGCATCGCTGGTATTGCAAAATGCTATCGCTCATCTGAGTGAGCGGCAGGCTGTATTCGACCATGTTGCGTTGATGGGCGCTGCTCTAGCTAGTGGGGTAGGTCGTACCACTTTGGCTGATATTGAGCCGGCGATTGCACAAGCAATTGAGAAAGGAGCTCTCATTCATTCGGGTGATCGCTATACAACGCCTTCAATGCAGCTGCTTGAGAGCCAGATTCTTGATATGGAGCTGCAGGGCAGGAGTGCTGTCCAGTCTATTTATCAACGCAAGAAAGTTGACTTGGTGAGTCAGCTTGGTGAGTTGTCTGGCGGCCAGCGGCAAGCGGTCATGGGCATCCTGCTTAGTCGTAATCAGGTGACCGGGGTTCAAGGTCGTGCTGGCACAGGCAAGACTACTTTGTTGCGAAAGGCTGCTGCAGTTGCGGAAGCCTCTGGATATCAAGTCCGGGGCTTGGCCCCGAGTGCCAGCGCAGTTCGTGAACTGGCTGCTGCGGGTATCGATGCGGAAACAATTGCTGCATTTAGCCGACGGCTAGCAAAGTGCCTGACGGCCAAAACCGTGCTGATTGTGGATGAGGCCGGGATGGCATCGACTCGGCAAATGCATGGCATTCTCACGGCTGCCCGAGAGGCTCAATGCAGGATTGTACTAGTCGGCGATACGGCGCAGCTTCAGGCAGTGGAGGCAGGCAAGCCGTTCATGCAGTTGCAAGCCGCTGGCATGCACACATCTGTTGTTTCTGAAATCCAGCGCCAAAAAAGCACCAACTTGAAGCGTGCCGTCGAGTTGGCGGTCGATGGTCAGGCTGCCATGGCAATCGAGCTGCTAGACAAGTACATCGTGCAAATCAGGGAAGCAGACCAACGCTTCGCGCAAATTGCCAATGATTATTCAGAGCTGTCACTAGAAGAGCGTGAAAGCACACTGGTTGTCGCTGGTACGCGCTGGGCGCGACGCGAAATTAATCTTCAAGTGCGTGAAAAGCTGGGCCTGATTGGCACAGGGCAAAGCTTTGCCCTATTGGATCGCAAGGATCATACCGAGGAGCAGAGGCGTTCCATTCTTGCGTATGAAGCTGGCGACATCGTTATGGCCGATGCCGATTACAAGACCTTGGGACTAAAGAGGGGGGATGTCGCAATTGTCGTTGAGCGGCGTGGGCATCGAGTGATGCTGCAGCGAGCTGACGGCGAACAAGTTGCTTGGCAGCCAGCTGTTACTGCCAACTTGACCGCATTTACTCCAACAGAAAGCGAGCTGGCTGTGGGTGAGTTGGTTCGTGTGACATCGAATGATCCCGAACGTGGGCTTATCAATGGCGACATGGGTCGAATTACGGTGATTGATGCAGCGCGCGGCATGCTGACCTTGTCTTTGAAAGATGGTCGAGAGGTTGAGCTGGACGGGCGTCAGCCTCTGGCACTTGGCTATGGTTACTGCTCGACAGTGCATGCAAGCCAGGGACAGACCTGTGAGCGAGTACTCATCGAGGCTGATGCAAATTCGCTGACGGCTAATCAAAGAAGCTGGTATGTGGCGATCAGCCGAGCCCGCCAGATGGCCAAAATTTATACGGATGATCGAGAAATGCTTCCGTTTGCGATGACACGCGAGTTGACAAAAGAGAGTGCGCTTGACCTCACCAGAAGCAATTCACGGTCAGAGCTGGAGAATTGCCATGATTGAACCAGAAGACCGCGTCATCTTGAGACCCGAATTGCAATCACAACTCAATATCAGCAGCGAGACCATTCGGCGCTGGCTCAAAGAAGAAAAACTCCCCGTGCCAGATGTTGCGGTGACTCGCAAAACGGTCGGTTGGAAGCTCTCCACCTTGGTGTGTGCCGGTATCAGGGTGGTGTGATTCAAGCGTTATTAGATGCTTGGCTGGCACAAAAGCTAAAAAGCGCGATCCGGGGACCTACCCCCGAAGCGTTGTATGAAAAGTGTACCAATTCCATAACAACGAGTGAGACTTAAAATGAAAGAGCTTAAATTTGAAAGAAAAATCGATAGCGCCATGGTGCGAGTGGATGAGCTTGGGGTCTGGATTGCTTGTGGTTGGACGCAGGGCGTTCCGAAATCAAAAGCCGTCGAGTATATCCAGAAATACAACACGGCTCCCAATGCAGGCTTCTTTGAGCATAAAGGAAGCGTGATTTTTAGCCATGCAGATGGAAAGATCACTTTTACCCAGCGAGAGAGTGACGCGATTGTTGCCCTGATCAAGACGGCATACCTTGGTGGGTAACGGGTCATTCCAGGGCGGTCAAAAGGCCTGTTTTGCTCTGGTAGTTGGCGAGCCTGCTGTATATCCGATAGCGCGTATTTCTCTAAGGCTGGGATTGCGCGCAACTCGGGTGCTGCGCACGGCCTCCGCTACCGCTTGGTCATGGCGATTCCCTTTGCTGAGTTACACTCGCTTCAAGGCGCATGAAGCCGCTCGGCTTGTGCGTCAGGTTACTACCCGAGTGTTAGGCCGTTGGTTAAAGACGTTGGCGGTAATAAAACTCAGGCATTTGTTTGTCATAAGGAGTTGACGGCATACGGCTAGTAGCCGTACCCTTTAAGAATAAATTATTTGGAGTTTGTCATGAGCGCCCTGACACTCAAAAGTGCCCGCTTGGATCTGAAAACTACCCCTGAAGCCAAAGAGCTTCTGGCAAGTGCTGCTGCATTGGATGGGTTTGACCTTTCGGCGTTTGTGCTGAGCTCAGCTATTGAAAAGGCACGAGCCATCCTCCGCGATCACGCCACGATTGCTCTCTCAGCTAAAGGGCAGGCCCAGCTTGCCCAGCTTCTGCTGGCACAGCCCGACGCTACTGAAGCTATGCGTGAGCTGCGTGCACTGCCACGACTCAAGGTGCGCGCCTGAATGAGTTTTGTGATTGTCCGATTTGACCCAGCTGCACCCTATGCAGGCTTTAACCAGTTTGACTGTGGTCATCAGGTCATCAGCAAGTTTGTCAAGTCCTCGCTAAAAAAACAGGTTAAGCAAGGTCTGAGTGTTGCTTACGCCTTGCTTGAAGAAGCGCAAGACGGTCAGGGTCAAGCTGATCGTTTTGTTGGCTTCTATACCCTTGCGAATCACTCCATTCCCTTGGCTGGTCTCTCGGCGTTGCAGCTGGGCTCGCTACCCAAGATCATCCCTTGCGTTCGTCTCATCATGCTGGGCATCCATCAGGCTGATGCCGGCAAGAGTTTGGGGCGGCAATTAATGAACCACGCTTTGGATGTCACCAAGCTCAGTGCTCAGCAAATCGGTTGCTTTGGGATGTATCTGGATGCTGATGCAGATGCGCTTGCGTTCTATCAGAAGCTGGGGTTTCAGCTACTAATCGGTGATCTGAGTCCGCACCCGTCCCCTATGTTTATCCCGCTTTCTGCCATCCACTGATACGCAATCGTAGATCTTGCGTGTTGCACGGTGTGCGCTAAAAAATTACTGACAAAGCATGCGGGATGAGTGTAGGCATTTATGTGGGTATATTTGTTAAATATATATCCAAGCTATTGATTTTAAAGGGCTAGTGAATCCCTCCTTCTCCTCCAAATGAGTTACCTAAAACCCGCCTAAACAGCGGGTTTTAGCGTTTCTGGGATTAGCTTTCCTTTTCGCTTTTCTCATCACACGGCGGCTTGTCAGAAACTTAAGCAAACAGGCATTCACTTTAAGCCTGCAAGAAATTTTGCTTGCCAAAATTAAAGGCTGTTTGGTAAAAGCTAGCTGTAGCTTTCGCAGGGAATGCGGCCGCACACCACTTTCGCCAGTCTATTGGCATGGATGTGCCAACCACCTTCTTCGCAGTGACTTTAAGGGTGGGCCTTTCTCATTGCGGCAATACATCATTTGAACTTAACCGGCGCACTAGACACTTATATTTTGAAGTGCCTTGAGGGCTTTCGATCGTAAGTGTTCTTGGCTTTTAACCAAGAACTCAGCCTAAGAGTAATGTTAGTAATGTCATGCGATAGCTGTCATACGGGCTTAGCAATCGGTTATTTATACTAAGGGTGTAATTGCATTAGCTAAACGAAAGCCTTAGTTCTAATAATTAGCCTGGTGTTCGGATCACGTGAACAAAGGAATGTTTTCGGTTAGATGCTTTTACGTCCGGCGGCTAACCATTGAATTCACAGGACGTGAGGATGGAAGATGAAAAGAGCACTACTCGCGACAGCTGTAACCTTATCGCTATTATCTGGCTGCGCATCTGTACCCATGGCATCACCTGAAACAACCGCTAATATGGTTGACTTCAAGAAGCCAACAGAGGGTTTCTCAGGGGTTTATATATTTCGCAAAAACTCTCTCGCTGGTGCCGGACTTAAAAAGGATATTTGGATTGATAAAGAGTGCATTGGTGAGTCGGCCAAAGGCGTTTTCTTTTACAAGGAAGTAGAGGGGGACATGAAGCACACAATTTCAACTGAATCTGAGTTTTCACCCAACGACCTAACGATTAACACAAAAGCGGGCAATCTGTACTTTGTGAAGCAGTACATTAAGTTAGGCGTATTCGTTGGTGGTGCTGGACTTGAGCAATACAACTTTGCCGATGGCAAAAAAGAAGTATCTAAGCTAAAAATGGCTAAATTGGGACACTGTAGTTCGACTAGGTAATGGGTGTGGTGCCGTAGAGAGCGCACTGCTTAGTAAGGCTTTCTGCGGCACCAGACTACACCATTAGGTTTTAGCCATGCCTTCAGTTATGAGTCGGACGCAGGCTTCGCCATAGG
>TARA_R110001592_G_scaffold61350_4_pt1 | contig 18682 bp, 17 predicted proteins | sample TARA_R110001592 | Tara Oceans TARA_R110001592 (sample SAMEA4398387) | marine metagenome | biome: Polar Biome; feature: [SRF] surface water layer (ENVO:00010504); material: water (ENVO:00002006), including particulate matter (ENVO:01000060) such as... | depth 5 m | reverse complement strand
ACTGGTAAAATTGTACCTAGCCGTATCACTGGTACAAAAGCAAAATACCAGCGTCAGCTAGCTACTGCTATTAAACGTGCTCGTTTTATAGCTATTTTGCCTTACACAGACAATCATCACGAATAATTGTCTGTTGGTATGTTTGCCAGCATCAATGTAGATTTAAGAGTAAAGGTTAATAAAATTATTAATCTGATATTGAGTATTAAGAGAGTGTCCTGATGCATGAGTTAGCTAAAATTTCCATGCGAGGTTCTTTACAAGCCATATTATTAGCTAGCATTTCGATGCTTGTGCCTATGATGTTTTGGTTTAGTGCAGCAGTTGTGGCCTTGGTTACACTGCGAAAGGGCTTTAATCAGGGTGCTGTTGTTTTTTTCTGGACAATCTTACCAGCAATGGTTTGGTTGTTAAGTGTGCAGGATCCGGGAGCGTTAATCATTTTAGCTTTGTCATTTTTAATGGCAAATATATTGCGAATAACATCATCTTGGCAAGCCACTTTGGTTTCGGGTGCTTTAGTTAGTTTGATATTAGGTTGGATTTCACCTTATATCATGCCCGATTTGATTGAAGTCTTAATGAGCTTAGCTGATGAATTCTTTAAAGAGTTAGCTAAGCAGTCTGACCAAGAATATAACGGTGAGATGCAGCAAGGGTTTCAGTCTTTAATGATCGCTGGTTTTGCGTCATCATTTTTTGGTATCGCAATTGGATCTGTCTGTTTGGCTAGATCTTGGCAAGCTAGATTATTTAACCCAGGTGGGTGGCAAGAAGAGTTCTATCAAATACGGATTCAGCCTCGCTTATTGTTTTTGGCGTTCTCACTTATAGTGATAACGCCAGTTCTAGGCTTGAATGTGGCAGTGGTTATATTTACTGCAATTATACTACTTATCTTTAGTGGTATAGCTTTGGTTCATGGCTTGGTTGCTAAGAAAAAAATGACAATTCAGTGGTTGATCGGTTTTTACATTTCGGTCTTTGTGCTTTTTCCAACGATGCTAATGTTGGTTGCAGCAGCAGCAGTGATCGATAGTTTTATTGATTTAAGAAGCAGAGTATCCGAATCATGAGATTCTGTTTTTTAAGCTGAACTTACTCAAACAATGTTTAAAGGCTAGGGACTTAAATAAAAAAGTCGGACTGGTTTAAAAAGGGTGGTTAAAATGCTTACTATAGTATTTTAATGCTGAAAAAATTTAGAAAATTGAATTGAGGATCGCGAGATGGAAGTTATTCTACTCGAGAAAGTGGGTAAATTAGGTAGTCTTGGGGATAAAGTAGATGTTAAGGCTGGTTATGGTCGTAACTTTTTAATCCCTACTGGTAAAGCAGTTCCTGCAAATAATGCAAATGTTGCAGCATTTGAAGAGCGACGTGCAGAGCTAGAAAAAGCAGCAGCTGAAAAATTAGCAGTTGCTCAGGCTAGAGCAGATGAACTTAACGAAAAAGTTGTTACTATCGTTTCCAAAGCTGGTGATGAAGGTAAACTGTTTGGTTCAATCGGTGTGCGTGATATTGCTGATGCAATAACTGCTGCTGGAGTTAAAGTTACTAAGTCAGAAGTTCGTCTACCTGAAGGTAGCTTAAGAACTGTAGGTGAATTTGATATTACAGTTCAGCTTCATAGCGAACTTAAAGTAATTGTTAAATTAGTTGTTGTTGCTGAGTAAGGCTTGGTTGATTAATTAAAGCTTTACTTGCTATTGGTATTTTTAATGATTAGAAACTGAAAGACTGTTCTTTGAGGTATTAAATCAAAGTATATCTTTTGGATTGCTAATTTTTATTAAATGCTACTTTTACGGCCTGAAAATATTTTGTATATTCTCAGGCCGTATTTGTTTGTATTGTCTTATTTTATTACCTTGTGCTTTTCATCTCCCTTAGAGGAAATTAGTTTTGGCTGCTGTTGATCAAGAAACTCAAAAGTTAAAAGTACCTCCTCATTCTATTGAAGCTGAACAGTCTATTTTAGGCGGATTGATGCTGGATAATAGTAAATGGGATGTGGTAGGTGATCGTGTTCTTGAAGATGATTTTTATAGACAGAACCATCGATTAATATTCAGAGCTATTTCTAAATTGGCAACTGCAGGTTCAGCTTTAGATGTGGTAACGGTAGCGGAAGAGCTAGAGCAAATTGGTGAGTTAGAAAATGCGGGAAGCATGGCCTACCTGGGTTTATTAGTTGAAAAAACACCAAGTGCGGCGAACGTCAGAGCATATGCCGAAATAGTTCATGAACGAGCTGTTTTAAGACGTTTAATCTCTGTATCGGGTGAAATTACTGATAGTGCTTTTAACCCTAAAGGAAGAACCACATCCGATTTATTAGATGAGGCTGAGCGAAAGGTTTTTCAGATAGCTGAAAGTCGAACTGGTCAAGAAGGTGGTCCGCAATCGGTTAATCCTATTTTGACTAAAACTCTTGAGCGTATTGATCTCTTATTTAATTCAACAGAAACAATAACGGGAGTGACCACGGGCTTTAAAGATCTTGATGAAATGACATCAGGGCTTCAACCATCTGATTTAGTCATTGTTGCAGCAAGACCTTCAATGGGTAAAACGGCCTTTGCGATGAACTTGGTTGAAAGTGTTCTAATTAAGGCAAATAAGCCAGTCCTCGTATTTAGTATGGAAATGCCCGCCGATTCTATTCTTATGCGTATGATTTCTTCCCTGGGGATGATTAATCAAACTAGAGTTCGTAGTGGTAAGTTAGAGGAAGATGATTGGCCTCGCTTAACCTCTGCTGTGAGTATGTTGAAAGATAAACCTTTATATATCGATGATACTGCAGGCCTAAGTCCTACCGAAGTTCGCTCCAGATCACGAAGAGTTGCGCGCGAAATCAAAGAAGATTTTGGGATGATCATGATCGATTATCTTCAGTTAATGCAAATACCTGGTTCAACCGAAGGTAGAACGGCTGAAATATCTGAAATTTCACGATCCCTAAAATCACTTGCAAAAGAATTAAAATGTCCTGTTGTCGCTTTATCCCAGTTGAATCGAAGCCTAGAGCAGAGAACTGATAAACGCCCTATGAACTCCGATCTTCGAGAGTCAGGTGCAATAGAACAGGATGCTGATGTCATTATGTTTATTTATCGAGATGAATACTACAACGAAGATAGTCAAGATAAAGGCCTTGCTGAAATTATTATTGGTAAGCAGCGTAATGGCCCAATAGGAAAAATTAAATTATCATTCCAAGGTCAGTACACGAAGTTTAATGATTTATCTCATGATGATTATAGAAATGACTTTGAATAGGGATTGTGGAGATGTTTCCAAAGTACTTTAGTGGCACAGAGCAGCGAAGCTCCCGTCCTTTAAGAGCTTTAATACATATCTCAGCCTTTAAAAATAACATTAAAAAAGTTCAGAACTTTGTCGCTGGTTCTGAATTAATTGTCGTTGTAAAAGCAGACGCCTATGGTCATGGTTTAGTTGAGCTTGCTTTTGCAGCTGAAGGGCATGACTTGGCTGTGGCGATACCAGAAGAGTTATATAGCTTACGAGAAGCGGGTGTTGAGAATAGAGTCTGGGTTTTAGAAGGTTTTTTTTCATCAGATCCTTTAAAGATAAGTCGATCCGTTATCTGGGTTCTTCATAGCTTTTGGCAATTAGAGTTGCTTAAAAGCGCAATAGAAGAGAACAAATTAGATAATGTAGATGTTTGCATTAAGCTCGATACTGGAATGAGCCGCTTAGGCTTTTGTCCTAGCAAACTAGAACAAATAAAAGAATATATTTCTGATATCCCTCAAGTAACAATTCATGCATTAATGACTCATTTTTCTATGAGTGATCAGCCTGACAATTCAATTGTTTTTTCTCAGATAGAGATGTTTGATACCGCTATTATGAAAAGTGGTATGTCAGATATTAGACAAAGTATGGCTAATTCAGGAGGCATTACTTTCTACCCTCAATCGCACCGTCACTGGGTTCGTCCAGGAATTATGCTTTATGGTGGTACCCCTTCTCCTAATATTAAAACTACCATAGTCACAGATGCTGTAATGAGTTTTCAGTCAGCTATTATTGCCCTTCATGAAGTTAGAAAAGGGGAGAGTGTAGGCTATGGTGGAGATTGGAAGGCTGAAAGCGACTCTTTAATAGCGACGGTAGCAGTTGGTTACGCCGATGGTTACCCTCGTCATGCGCCAAATGGAACACCTGTTGCTGTGATACATGCTTCTGGCGATGTTCAACTGGTTAGTTTGGTTGGTCGTGTATCAATGGATATGATCACTATTGATGTTACTAGAGTTAAAAACGTATCTATAGGCTATCAAGTAGAATTGTGGGGGAAGAATGTTTCTGTAGATAAAGTTGCTGAGCTAAGTAATACAATATCTTATCAGCTGTTAACTTCTGTTAGTAAGAGAGTTCCGAGAGTTTATGAAAGTTAATATTATCATCTAAAAGTGAATATGTTCTTTAAGTGATAGGGCTATTCTAGTGGTTTCATGTTCTTGTATTCATTATCAAAATTAAAAGAACTCTTATTATTTGAGAAAAAATAAGTTGAAATACTTGAGTCAAGGTTTGTTACCTCGACTAAACCAAATAGGTCTGTAAATATTACGACTCTTCTAGCACCCGTTATATCTTGAGGCACATAACCAAAGCCTTCTCCTTGGCCATATAGCTCATTTTTATTAAATAGAAAAAGGTTTGGTTTGGTGACTGAGTTTTGTTCATTAGGGCTAGATTCTGAACTGAAGATTGAAGCGGTATTCGTTTGGATATTGTTTCGATAATCAAGGGTTTCTAAGCTCCATATTGAGTCATCAAACTGCAGTGTTGAGCTTAAATTAGTAGTGAAATATTCGGCACTTTTTGTTTGGGTGTCAGCTTCGATCACGTTTATGAAAACTTCATTTTCAGCCTTAATAGTGGATACGGAGTTAAGTGTTTTAGTTAGAGTCGTTCTATCTTCTAGTCCTGATTCTTGCAGAATAACTATAGAGTTTTGCTGAATATCTTGGTTTAAAAAATTCTTTTCTATAAGAATGTCATCTGAAATGTATGTTGACTCTAAGTTTTCTAGATAGGGTTCGTTAAAGCGCTTAATTAACTTTGCTGGTTCAATTTGAGCTGTAGAAAAATCAATAGTCAAAATATCTTTGTTTTCTGTGATAACCATTTTTTTATTGCTAGGACTATATTTGATACGATCACTTAAGCTTGGGTTGGATATGTTGCTTGTAAATATAGGGTTAGCAATTCTTAATTCTCTCGCTTCGATTTCATCATCATCAAATAACTCTTCTAATGTAAAAAATATTATTTTGTTGTTAATAATGATTGAAATATCACTGTTAATATATTGGAAAGTAGAGAATCTATTGTGTTTTGGAGAAAGCTTCTCTAAGTCTGATAAATTTAAACTTGAATAATTGTTTTCTAACAAATTAAAACTATCATCAGCTAAGATCCACAGAAGTGACTTATCTAGTTTGTCAGTTTTTACGCTGTAAAACTTATAAGCTTTTTCTTTTGTATTGAATCCTAAATAGCCAAATTTACGGTTTGGTATATCAATGACAGGTCTGCCTGAATACATAAGCGCTTCATCTATACTTGTAAAGCTACTTTTCTTTCCTATAAATACTGGAAAAATTTCAAATTTGATTTCTTGGTTTTTTAAGTCGTTATGAACTGAGTCTACTTCATCTTTAGTAAGGTTATCATGTGGATGAGAATTTCCATACAAAAAATCATGTTGATGTTCGTGGCTATGTTCGTGATTGTTAGGATTGAACTTTTGTCCGTTCTCATCTTCCTCATCAGCTAGTAAGGTATGTTCATGTTCATGCATGTTGGCTAATTCATAATCCTCGTTATCATGGTCATGGAAATGTGTGCTCGAATGAGAATGTGTTAGTAAATAATTACGCCTAATTGAAAAATCTTTAGTGTCATCTTTACTTTCTTCAAAATTGATTTGCCAATAATTAAATGAGCCACTGCTATCTGAACAATCATTAATTGAGCTGGTTTTTACATAGACTCCAAGTTCGTCTTTATAAAGTACGTTTTTTGCTAGCCTAGATTCATCATCCCATGTAATTATCTTTTGTATATCGCAAATATACCTGTTGATTATTGCTTTAATTTTTTTAGTTTCTGGGTCAAAAATTATGTCATTTTTGAAGTCATATACTTGATGATCTTTTCGTGTTTTTACATCATAAATATGTAAAGTTTGATGGTTGGCATAAGTAAAGTATTCGGGGCTAATTGAGTGCTCAAAGCTTTGTATATTATTATCATCAACCTCTTTATTACTTTCATCCGTGTCTAGCGCTAAAATTAATCCAGTATCGGCGACGGCTAATAGTTCAGAATCGCCGTTTTTCGGGTTGAATGAATAAAGTGTATTATTTTTTATATAAGGGAAATTTATTGCTGAAATAAGTTCAGGCAATTCTTCAGCTTTCTTGGTGGTTTTTGAACAGCCAGATAGAGTAGCTATGATTATGTACGCTAGTATAGTCGCTGAGAAAAGGCTCTTAGCATTCATTATTTTTTGTTCCCAAATCATAGCTATTTTATAGGTTTATTAACTCGGTAGTTAAAGGATCTTTCTTATCATTAATGAAAGAGACTGATTTTTCAAATCAGGGTTGGTCTCTACTTGAGAAGGATTAAAATAATAGTTCTCTTCTACTGATCTCCCAGCTTCTAAATCTTCATTTATACCTTTAAGAACTATTTTTCCATACTTATCATTAATAATAGTGCTTGATCTTATGTCTTCTACATTTGTATTTAATTTACCAAATGAAAAATCTACTGATGTTTTATTCGAAGATAGTCCTTTCTTCCTGCCATTAGCTTCGCCACTATCAAATAAGTATAAAGAAGGCTTAATCATTTGAGTTTCTGAATCTGTATGATCAGAGCTTAATAAAAAAATTGTATTTCTCATTTCACGTAAATCATCAGCAAAAATAAAACGACTATTGTTGTAGGTTGTTGATGTGTAGTTATTATTTAATCGTTTAAATAAATGTGCCTGCCAGCCTGCATTTGACTCAAGTTCCAACGTGTTTACATAAAATTCATTTCCTTTGATATAAAATGCAATTTTAATGGCTGACAGAATGGTAGTTGATTGTCCTGAAGAGGCTGAAATTGCTATTAAAGTCTGTATATTGTTCGATTCTTGGATGACCAAAGCTGTGTTATCGCTTGTTAAATCAAAGGCCATTTTAAGAGCATTTTGACTTGCTTGGGTTTCATTACTAGGAATTTGATAAAAGTCGGGAGGCGCGAAGTAAAATAAGGTATTTTCATGCTTTATTAAAAAGTTATTTACATTTTGTCTTTGGTTAAAAGTAATAGGTGATGCGTTATCTAGAGTTAAGGAAGAAACACTAAATAGAGCATTTATGTTTTCTTGAACAGGTTGAGAGCTGCTTGCTGTATTAATTGTAAATAAGTTTTTTGCGTTGAGAACGTAAACTTCTTCGTCGTTTTGTACAACGACATGATTGTTGGAAGCCTGATTGATTGCTTGTACTCCAGATGTCGGGTAAAAGTCCGCTTCCCAAGTATCATTTTCTGATTTTGACAAATAATTGAAAACAATCTTGTTACCAGCTATTTCTTGGCCCAAGAAACCAGTCTCATTATATTTATTAGTAGTATCTTCAAGTAGAGATGCGCTAGCTGAATAGTCAATAACGAGTCCACCGAATACATTTTCTGACTTACCGGAGGTTTTTGTTATGCCGCTAACATTAACTGGGCTATCGAGAACAGTTTTAAATTTCAGTGTGTCTCTAAAGTTTAATTCTGGGTCGCATGACTCTCCAGTTTTTTGATGCTCTATCGTTATGATAGGTAAGTCTAGAGTGCTTCTATTAGATTTGGTCTTGTCTGTAAAGCTTGCTTCACTAGATGAGGTATGAGGAATTAAGCCACAGATTATTCGTGTGGAACTTATTTCTGTTAGTTTAGTTATTGCAGCATTGGATTCTTTGTCGTAATTAATTAGATATATAGAGTTGTCAAAGACATAAGCCGCATACTCATAACCTTGCTTAGTTTCATCTGTATTTAGTTCAATAAATTGATTATCACCTGAATTAAATTTGCCTCTTCTAGTAGAAATTTTTGTAACTTCATCAAAAGAGTAAATTATTTGTTCGTGAGTATAAATATTGAAGGTATTAATATCAGGAATATCTACATTGTTAGAACCGTCTGAATGGCAAGCGATAATTAGAATGCTGGCAATAAAAAGTATTATAACTTTCAAATAGTTCAGTGGGGCTGTCATTAGCAGGAGCTTCCTAAATTATATGTAAACAAATTAACCACTTGTCGCTTTAGTATATCTGTCTTACATTTTGAAAAAAAATTTAACAGAAATGATTGGGAAGAGGTTCACAGATTTATCCAAGTAGTACGCTGATTTGTATCTATTGTTCACATAAACCGATGATTACTCGTTCGTTTCTAGGAAAAAATGGCTTATAAATTTGTTTTTTAAGATGCCAGTATTGAGTCTAAGAACTTTAGGGCATCCTTTTTTCCCTGTTCAAAGGTAGTTTTTACACCATCAGGATTTGTATAGTCCCAGCTGCTTACTGCAACAGGTTTTGATGGTGCTAGATAAATCCTACCCGGAATGTCGGGTAAATTCATATAAGGTCTAGAGCATAGAACTAATGTTTTGCCCGGATAATTACTAATGCCATGGACGGGAATGTTATCGATCATCCCTCCATCCAGAACCGCTTTTCCAGACTGATACATTATTGGGGTAAAAGGTGGGGTGCATGACGAGCTGATAATTAAGTTACTTAAATCACTTACTGTTTTACAATCCTGGACTGTTATGAATTCAGATTTGAACCCAATGGCTTTTCCAAATGAGGGGTGAACAGGGTGAAATAATTTCTTTTCCAGCTGATATGCGGACAAACCAATAAAAGTTGCACTTTTAGGTCCTAACCAAGCTGGGATATGCGCTACTAAAATGTGATTTTTAGGCCCCTTCTGTAGATTAGTCAAACCCTCTAAATCAATAGCTGTTTCTATGATGTACCGATAGAGACGATTATGTGGGTGGATTGGTTCAGAGCTAAATAAGTTTTTCCAGTATCTGTTTTTTTTATTATCTGTCATCACCTTAAGTGTCGTTTCGTAGACAGCTTCAAACCTATTGGAAAATAGCGAGCACGATATTGCTGAGCCAGCACTTACTGATGCGATGTTTTGTGGTGCGGAGTCTAAATGGGGTTGAATTGTTTGCCAAACGCCAGCCTGCCAAAAGCAACGATTTCCACCTCCAGCAAAAACGATATTTTCAAAATTCATACTACGCCTTCGATTTTTATATGCTCGTTATAAATATAGTTTTATTCAATTGTTTATACAGTTAATCTAAACTCTACGAAGAAAATAAACCAATAATTACTACCTTGAGTTGTAACTTGGACTTTATATTACAGAATGAATTATAAAAATAACAAAGGGGAATGGAATGACTCGCAGTTTAATTACGGGTGCAACAGGCTTTTTAGGTAAATATTTAGTAGAAGCTTTGTTGAAAATGAATCAAGAATTGACGTTATTAGTAAGAAACCCTGAATCGACTTCTATTAAACAGCTTGTTGAGCAATGGCAGGGAAGTAGAAATGAATCCTCAATTAAACTTTTGAAATTTGATTTAACGATAGAAAATTTAGTCTTAGATGATCATTGTTTATTGAAAGATTTTGACCATGTATATCACTTAGCCGCAATTTATGATTTGTCTTCCTCTAAATCTGACATGCTAAATACGAATGTTGAGGGAACAAGAAGATTGTTGTCTCGCCTAAGTCGAGATGCCTTCAAAGGTTGTTTTCACTTCGTTAGTTCTATTGCTGTTGCAGGTAACTATGAAGGTAGATTCGATGAACTTATGTTTGATGAGGGGCAAGTGCATACTCATGCTTATCATTTAAGCAAATACCAGTCTGAAGAGCTTGTTCGAGAGCAGAAACTACTTAATGATTTCTCAGTTCGTATCTATAGGCCTTCTGCCATCGTTGGCCACTCTATAACTGGGCATATTGATAAAATAGATGGCCCTTATTATTTGTTTTTAGTGATTAGTGCAATTAAACGATGGTTGCCAAGTAAAGTTCCTTTAGTTCTTCCTAAAACAAAGGTAACTATTGATATTGTTCCCGTAGATTATGTGGTTAATAGTTTAGTTTTTATTAGTCAGTTACCCGAAAATGCTTTGCCTGAAGGGCAATTTTGTTTTCATTTAAGTGATCCTAATACGCCATCTTTAAGTGATGTTTTTGCCACAGTCTTAAGTGTTTCAGATGGACCATCTATCGGCTTGTCGGTTCCTGTCGATAATGCATCAAAATTTGTTTTCGCTAAGCAATTTAAGATGATTCGGAATTTACAGGCTGTACATATAATTAAACGAGAAATATTAAAAAGCTTAGATATTCCTGAACATATTTTTGAAGCACTTATGCCAAAGTTGGACTTTGAAGCCCAAAAAACATTAAGCATATTGAAGGGACAAGCCATTAGTCCCCCTGAATTTAAACTCTATGCCGGAGGACTTTGGGAATATTACAGAAAAAATTTAGATCCCGAAAAGAACCGCTTAAAACAAGCCAAGAAAATATTTAATAATAAGCGAATTTTAATTACAGGCGGCTCCAGTGGCATCGGTTATGAAAGTGCAAAGATGGCTTATTCCTTTGGTGCCAAAGTAATCTTAGTTGCTCGGGATGAAGATAAGCTTAAGCGTTGTCAGCTTGATATTAAACAAAGTGGAAATGATAGTGGTTCAATCGATATATTTAGTTGTGATTTGTCTGATTTAGAATCATGTGACGAATTAGTTCAGAAAATAAAGTCAACATATGGAACTGTGGATATATTATTTAGCAATGCAGGCCGATCTATTCGTCGCTCTATTTCAAAATCTCAAGGAAGGTTCCATGATTTGGAGCGTACTATGCAGTTAAATTATTTTGGTGCCGCCAGATTAATATTGGGTTTGTTGCCTGGAATGATAGAGCAGGGTGGTGGGCAAGTAATACATTCTTCCTCTATGGGAACAATCTCTGCTACTCCTCGTTTTGGTCCTTATATGGCTAGCAAGATCGCTTTGGATACTCTCATGGATTCAATGGCCGCTGAGTTTGCTAATAAAAATATCATTTTTAGTGTTATTAAATTTCCATTAGTTCAAACGCCAATGGTTGCACCGACTTCAGAGTTCAAGAATTCTAAACTCACCTCTCCTGAAAAAGCAGCAATGATGTTTGTTGATGCTGTTATAGATAAAAGTAGAGTAAATATTCCAGCTACTGGAAAGCTTTTGGGATTAGCTTCATTCTTATCACCAAATTTTATTACTCAGTTATATAGTTATGGTTATCAGATATGGCCTGATGACCCTAAGGATTTTCCAGAAATGAGCTTTGATCGCATTCTAATGAAATATTTGATACCGCATTCACCGCTTTAATCTTTGCTTTAGTGTGATTACTCTAATTTTAAATCGTAGTGTGTTTGGGATATTTTCTATTTAATATTAACGTTTCTATAGACAGTTAAATGAAGCTATTCATCCAGCGAGGAGATTTTATATGGGTGCTAAAGTATCAGCAGAACGTTTAAATAATGTACCAAGTCTTGATGAATACTTACAAAAACTGAAAGCAAAATATTTTAAGGTTGAATCTGATTTTTATGAAATCTTGATGAGACTGACTCGTGATATTAATGAACTCAGTAACATGATTTTAGAGCTTGATGACTTTAAGGTTGAGCTTGATTTAAACGAGTTTGACAGTCAGTTTTAATATGGATTCAAAAGTTGAGAAAACTCTAGGGTTTATAAATAATAATAATCTAGTTATATTTCTGGTTTGTTGAAGTATCAAACTGATACTTACTTCAACTAATGAAGTTTGGCTTCTAGAGTTGTTCTTGTATACTGAATTAAAAATATTGGAATTTAATGAGCGATTTTTCCGCATGAGTAATGTTTAAATGAAAGTAAATCCCCACCTAAGAATATATATTTTATTGCTTGTTCTTTTATTCTTAAATGGGTGCGCTGTAACTTATCATGCTGCAGAAGGCGGTCCTTCTGGGTATCGTGATGCTCATGTAAAGCAAAGCATTTACTATGTGGAATATACAGAAAGTGCAAAAACAGATTGGGCTACTATTCATCGTTTTACACTTAAACGCTGTGCAGAAATAGCAAAGAAAAATGGTTATCTTTTTTTTGATGTACTTCATAAAGATGAAAAGACCGTATATTTAGAAAGTGCAGTAGATCAGATTATTGTCGCTAATATGGGAAATATTGGAAACGAGCCACCTTCATCGACTGTATACTCAACAGCAGGAAAGCGTCTTGAAGGTCGAAGAGTCACTTATCAAATCAAATTATTAAATGAGTAATGATGAATAGCGAAAGACGACGACTTTGTAGGCAGAATTGGCTAAAACTAGAGTCATACGTTTTTATTCGTCGTGGCTTGTTGAAAAAAGAATGGATTTCAGTTATTCCGTTCGATTTCAGCCGTTATGGTGTGGGTATACAAACGGATGAAGTGTATTGCCTTGGTGATGAAGTCTCCTTATCGTTAAAACTTTTAAAAAATAGCTCAGAAATATCAATACCATTTTTACGTGGATATGTTCGATATAAAGAAAAACATCATAGCCGTTTTAATTATGGTGTTGAGTTTTGTTTTAGTTCTAAATCAGAAAAATTGGTCATGGATGAGGATTTAATGAAAATTGAATTAACTCTTCGTCAACATGACGTAAATTCAAATCAAACCATAAATGTGGTAAGTAGTGCGTAATCTACTTGCAGTTCTATTAGTTTTTTCTGCTATTGTTTTGCTAGTTGTTTTAAACACAATAAATAATAAGAAAACACCTTCTGAAATCATTACCGTATATAGTGACTGTTCTTTAGATAAAGAATCATGTGTTGTATCTTTGCAAGGTAATAGAGAAATTATATTTAAACTTGAGCCTAAAGGTTTTCCTGCAATGGAGCCTCTTTTTTTAAGTGTTCATGGTTTAAACGATATTAAAAACAACTTAAAGATTTGGTTTGAAGGTAAAGGTATGAATATGGGCATACATTATATGTTACCTATACCTGATCAAGTTGAACCTATTTATACTTCCTATCGATATAAAGGCATGATTCCAGTCTGCACTATCGACTCAAAAATGGTTTGGCTGTTGAAAACTGAATTCGTGTATGAGGGAAATCTTCATCAGATCCAGTTTCAACTATAAGCTTTTTTAAATGATTAGTTTTAAGAAGGGCGCTCATTTGTACTTAAAAAAATTCCTCTTTACATTTAGTTTTATTATTCTTGGATTAATCGCCTATCTTTATTTTGTGATTTTCTCGGCACCCATTGTTGAAAAAGATATCAGATCGCAATATTTAAAAGCGGGAGACTTTCAGCTTTTCTTTGATGGACGGCCTTTTGAGCTGAATCAGCTTAAGGGGCAATCAGTTATTCTTTACTTTGGATATACATCTTGTCCTGATGTTTGTCCTGTTGGTTTAGCTAATATAAGGGATTTATTAAATAGTTATGATGAGTTTTCATCTATACCTGTTCTATTTGTAACGCTTGATCCTTTTAGGGATACTCCCGAAGTGTTGTCAGAATATGTTTCGTTTTTCCATAAAAATATTATTCCACTTAGTGGTAGTAAGGATCAAATTCGGAAAGTGATTGAAGCATATGGTGGTTTTTTTAGGCATAACACTAATGATGGAGGCGCTGTTGATGGCGCCAAAAATAATTATTTGGTAGATCATAGTGCTTATTATTACTTGATTGATTCTCATGGAGATCTAACAAGAGTACTAGATCATTCTGTTACAGTTGATGAATTAGCTCAATCCCTGAGACCTTTGTTATAAAACACTAACTTTCTACTTGAACCATGTTTGACTCCTTTTTATACTCAGGATGAAATTTTGAAAAGTTCAACCTTGGTGAAAAATAACAATAAATAGGATAGTAGTATGGAATATGCCGACGGTCTTAAAAATGTATTGATTCAGAAGATTAATAAAACTGAAAAAAACTTATACAGTTTAAAGTTAGATTATTGTCGTTTTGTTTATGGCATCTCTCATCGCTCAAAAGTAATCTATGATCAGGTGATTTACCAAGTTCGTTCAGTAAATTTGGACTCTATGGTTAGAAGTGAAAAGGGTGATTGGAGTAGACCAGAAATCTCAGCAGTTCGAGTTTCTGATATTGGAAAGGTTGAGCAAGCTGAATTAATAAATTTAGGCCGAAACTGGGAGTTGTACTTAGGCTAGTTTACTTATTGGCTACTTGCCTAGTGTAGAGTTAGGCAAGAAGTTTATTCAGACTATGCAAATACGCCCCAGTCAGTCAGTTGATAGCTTAGTGTTAGATTGTTTGGTAGTTCTTTAGTGTTAAGCCAAGATTTAGCGGCTTTAGCTCCGGCACGAACCATTAAATCTTTTTCGCTACTAAATTTTCTATATAATGCTTCAGTAAAATATTGGCTTGAAATCTCTTCTGATAATTTAAGGTTAGATTTTAAAACTAAGGTTATTAGTTCTTTTCTGGTTGGCGTGCTGCAACGAGCTTGCTTTCCAATGAAATCTACAGCGCCAATTAAATATAAACTAATAGCCTCACGTAACCATGACATACTTTTTTGGTTAAGGTCACCGTAGCTTCTTTTAATATTTAGCATTTGTACGCCAGAAAATATTTGAGCTTGTTTCAAGCATTCCATTTTTATGTCGTAATCATCTCTAACATGTATGTCTTTTTCAATTATTCGATGAAGGATGCTCGAAGCGTGTTTATCTTGTTCAGGGTAGCTCGCTATGTATAAGGTTTTTATGCGATAAAACATCAAGGACATTAGGCAAATCAGGCAGAATTGCGAGCTATAAAGAAGTACATCAACCATTGTCTTTTCCTATCATCGGATTTAAAGTGATTATACACGATGTTAAGAAATGTAACGCGAAATGGGTACGGTAAAAAAGAGTAGGGTGTCACATAAGCTTTAAGGGTTTACAGCTTGTAACAATTAGGCAGTGTGGCGTTCGCAGCTATCGAAGAAAGCATGCATTTGTATACAAGATAAAGGACGGCTAAAGAAATAACCTTGAGCGTAATCACAACCATTGATAACTAAGAAATCTCTTTGATCAATGTTTTCAACGCCCTCTGCAACAACACGAAGATTTAACTTGTGAGCAATTGCGATTACAGCAGAAGCAATTTCCATAGCATTGAGATCTTCAGGTATATCATAAACAAAGGATTGATCAATTTTTAAGGTATCTACGGGTAGGCTCTTGAGATAACTTAAGGATGAGTAACCCGAACCAAAATCATCTATGGTCAATGTAGATCCAGTAGACTTAATTTTATTAAGTTGATTGATTGCACTGTTCATATCATGCATTAACATACTTTCAGTAACTTCGATTTCGAGATTCTGGGCTGAAAGGCCGCTATCAGAAAGCGCTTGTGCAACAATACTTACAAGTTCTGGGTCCTCAAACTGTCTTGAAGAAAGATTAACTGCAACTCTTAATGATTTTCCGGTTAAATTATTGAGTTCTTGGATTTCCATGCAAGCTTGATGTAAAACCCATTGACCAATTTGCATGATTAGGCCAGTTTCTTCTGCGATTGGGATGAATTCATCTGGTGAAATTTCACCCTTAGTCGGATGTTTCCATCTAATTAATGCCTCGACACTCGCTATTTCACCAGTTTTAAGGTTAATTTGGGGCTGGTAATTAAGGTGGAAGTCTCCGTGTTTAATGGCATCACGAAGTTCATTTTCTATCTCTAATAACTTGTTTGCCCGAATGTTTAATGACTCAGTAAAAAAGTGATAGCCATCTCGACCATTTTCTTTTGCCATATATAATGCTAAATCAGCATTTTTCATTAAGGTATCACTATTAATGCTGTCATTTGGTGAAAGAGTAATACCGATACTCGTTGACACAATAATTTCGTGTTTACCTAGTTTTATAGGTTCTTTTAATTTAGCTAAAATTTGTTTGGCGATACGCGAAATACTTTCTATTTCAGTAATATCATTTAATAATATTGTAAATTCATCCCCCCCTAAACGAGCCACTGTATCTTGGGGGCGAACAGATGCTTGCAGTCTATCGGCAATAGTTAAAAGCAATTTATCACCTGCTTGATGCCCAAGGGTGTCATTGATGCGTTTAAATTGATCTAAATCCAAAAACATGAGTGCTGTTATTTTTTTATGTCTCCGTGCATTGAGAACAGAATTATGGAGACGTTCTATGAATAATCGCCTATTAGCTAAGCCGGTTAGCGCATCAAATAAAGCAAGATGTTCCATTTGTTTGTTTGCTTTCTTTAAAGCAGTCACATCAACGGCAGATAAAACATAATTAGTAATAGCGTCATCATTATCAAAAACTGCTGAAATCGTAACGGCATTCCAAAATTCAGACTTGTCTTTTTTTGAGCAGAGCATTTCTCCTTCCCAGTTATCTTGCTTGAAGAGATACTGTGTATCTAAAATACAGGGTAGGTTTTTGAATTCATCACTATTTGGTCGAAGGATATTTATAGGTCGATTAATTGTTTCTGTGGCTTTATAGCCGGTTACACGGCAAAACTTTTCATTTACATACTCTATAATGCCATTTTTGTCTGTGATGATGATACTTGCACCGCTATTTGTCACAGCACTACTAAGTTTAGACATCATTTTCTCAGTCGTTTTATGTGCTTTGATGTTGTTTTGGAGTTTATGGTTTAATCGATAGAGAAAGAAGCATAGGCAGCCAAATATAATGGCAGAGCTGGAACTTAAGATAAGCTTTAAAAAATTTGTACTTTCAGCAGTGATGATTTGATCGGCGGTAGCAAAACTAGAAAATAGAAGTGTGCTTAGCCCTCCAGTATGTTTAATGGATATGCGTCTATTAAAGAATCTCACGATGATGGCTAAAGCTTTTTTCAAAAGTAATATCCAAATAGATTGCTGTTAAAATGAAAGGTTATAAAAATAAATTATGTTATTCGATAATTGGGATTTTTCTTATCTACTTCAAAGTGTATTGCAGATTTCAAAAATGGGAAATGAGAGTTGGTTATAATCTTGTAACTGGTGGGGGTATTTAGTTACATAAAGATTACTTTTGGTAATTAAACTTTAAGAAGTTGTGAAATACGAGTTCACAATTTTGAAAGGAGATTGGTTGGAGTCTCTATCGCAAACAGAGACTCCTTTTATGGGATCTAAATGTTAGTTTTTAATTAGGTTACTTGCCTGTTCTTGCCAGCTATTAAATCCTTTTACCTTGCTAAATGCTTCTAAGGTTTTCTTTTCTTGTTGAGTTGGCTTAGAAATCTGAGAAACTTCGGTAATGCCTGCTTCTTTTAGTTTTTTGATTGTTGCTGGCCCAACCCCATTGATATTGGATATTTTGGCTTTTAGAGCAGCTTTTGGTGTGCTTTTCTTTGTTGTCGCTTTTGGTGCTGTAGCCTTTTTGACAGGCGCTTTTTTGGTATTAGGCTTTGCTATTGTTTTTGATTTTTGGGCTATTTTCGGAGCTGCTTTTTTAGAGGCTGCTTTTACGGCTTTTTTAGGTGCTGGTTTTGGCTGTTCAATACCAATTTTTTTAAGTAACTGAGCTTGTAATTCGTGGAACTCACTTAAGCGTTTATCTAATTCAGATTGAAATTTATTCATCTCTTTATCACGAAGTTTATCTAAATCTTCCATGATTTTCTTAATTGGATCTTGAACTTGAGATTGAAGAGTTTCTAGCTGCTTAAATGCATCACTTACCAGTTTATTAAACTGAGAAGATGTTTTTTCAAATTCTTTGTTAAAACGGTTAATGACTGTATCTAGACCTAGTTTATCTTTTTTGCTCATTAGTAAGCTCCTGCTGGAAAAGTAAAAAGTGGTTAAAAAAACCACTATTAAAATATTCTAGCCTATATAAGAAGAGAAGGCAGCTTCATTGAATGTTTTTTTGATAATTACCTACTCACGATTTTTTTCTTGGTGGCAAACCACTATGTTGGGTTTGAAAGTTTCCTTTTTTGACAGATGTATTTGTAAAAGTCTTGATGCTTTTTTTACCTGAATTACGCGTAGCTTGTATTGGCTGTGTTGGTGGGATTAGATGCTTTTTCCCATAGCCAATTAAGTGTGCTTTTCCCATTAATTTCAATGTATCTCTTAACAAAGGCCAATTATCAGGGTCATGGTAGCGCAAGAAAGCTTTATGTAGGCGACGTTGTTTTATGCCTTTAGGGATGCTTACTTTTTCTGTCTTATAATTTACTCGATGTAGAGGGTCTCGCTCTGAATGATACATTGCAGTAGCGCTAGCCATCGGTGATGGATAAAAGTTTTGAACCTGATCAGCTCTGAATCCATTTTCCTTTAACCAAAGAGCCAAATTCATCATATCGATATCACTGGTGCCAGGGTGTGCAGCAATAAAATAAGGTATGAGGAATTGTTGTTTTCCTGATTCTTTCGTATATTTATCGAACATCTCTTTGAAACGATGATAGGTACCCATTCCAGGTTTCATCATTTTAGATAGTGGGCCAGA
>TARA_R110001592_G_scaffold1340_1_pt1 | contig 18682 bp, 7 predicted proteins | sample TARA_R110001592 | Tara Oceans TARA_R110001592 (sample SAMEA4398387) | marine metagenome | biome: Polar Biome; feature: [SRF] surface water layer (ENVO:00010504); material: water (ENVO:00002006), including particulate matter (ENVO:01000060) such as... | depth 5 m | reverse complement strand
CTAACGGTACTGCTGCTAATACTACTTTTGGAGGATTTTCAACCGCTCTCCTTTCAAATAGCCCTATATCATTATCTCTGTTTAGAATAGCTTACAAGCAACAGTTACCTTTACAAGGTTTTGTTATTTATTTAGCTGGTACTGGCTTTTATAATATTAGTAAGCAAATTAACGTAGGGGGGGATGGAGCTGCTATACAGACAGGAGATTATAACGTCTTTAACTCAGGTTCTACATCTAATAGAAAACAAATAAGAAAAGATATAAAAGGTGGCGCTCAAGGGTTTTATAATCAATCTAGAACTTGGTCAACATGGCAGATAAAAGATGTTCCAGACGGAGATTATATAATAAGGGTTGCTTCTAATCTTACAACTTCTGCCGATCTTTTAGACCCAGAAAGAGGTTATCAGTCAACTTCAACTTACGTTCAGAGAATAGGTTTTAATGCAACAACAGGGGTTACTCAAGATCCTCAAAAAGAATTAAAGGTAACTGTACAAGGAGGTCAGATACTAGATGACATAGAAATTGTTATTTCAGATTTAACACCTCCAGAGGTAGGCTTAGGAGAGTCTTTTGCTGTTTCTGGATATTTAGTTAATCCTTCTGATTCAAGTTATACACCTACGGATATTCCATCAGCTTTAGGTCAAAAAAGAGTAACTTCTGCTCGTATAGAGTACGATAACTCTATATTTGGTTTACCAGTTGATGATAATAATTTTATAGACCATAACGGTTTTTTCTATACTTTTAGTAGAGATAAATTTAGGATTGATAATATATTAGTTGGATTGTATTCTGAAGGCTCTATACCAGGGTATGATTTATTAAGTCCGACTGGTACAGCTGCACCATTTACTACTACTTACTTCCCTCAAGGAAACTCTTTAGGTGTTTTCTTAATTAGAAACTCTGATATATTTAACTATTCAAAAGCTACTGTTTTAATTAAATTTCTTGACGCTCAGGGTCAGGGAATTAAAAACATAAAAGTAATATCAAGCAGAGGAGATAGCGACTTAACTGATAGTTTAGGTCAAGCTAATATAAGTGTTTACTCAGAATCTGGTCAGATAAATACTAAAAGGGATTTTCTTTATTATCCTAACAAATCTACTTGTAAAGTAAGTTTTGACCCTAGTAGTATTTTTCAAACTTTTCAAATAGGTATAAACAATGACAATGATTTAGGTGATCAGATTATTCTACCTGATGTTACTGTTACTTTTCTTGACTCTTCTGGTAAAGCAAGTTTAAAGAAAGGAGGTGTTTATAGTTTTGGTCTAGTTTATTACGATAGAGCAAATAGAAGTGGAACTACGAATAACGGAGATAAATTAACTATTCCTTTTTACACAGAGCAGTTTAACGGTTCTTTGGTTGAAGATGGTTTAGCGTCTTTTAAATGGAGTGTAAATAACTTACCTCCTTCTTGGGCTACTCACTATCAAATAGTAAGAACTAAAAATACGTCTTTAAATAGTTATATACAATGGGCTACTACTAAGGTTGCTTATAAAACATCCTCTGGTGTTGACTCTACCTATAGTGATGGATCTATTGTAGAGTTAGATATAACAAATTTAACGGATGAATATAAAACAGCCAATCCAAGTTCTGTACTAGTTTATGATTTTACATCAAGGGATAGGATTAGGTTTATTAAAGATTCTAATGGTAATTTCTTTGATGAGTATCATGACTTAAAAGTTTTGTCTTTTAAAACAGGTATATTGAGTATTGAAAACGCAGCAAATGTACCGAATATAGAAAAGGGTGTATTTTTTGAGATATACACTCCTAAGTTAGATGTAGAGACGGATATATACTACGAGATTGGTGAGTGTTATGAGATTGGAGAATTTGTAGACGCTTTAGGTAACACAATTAGAATACATAAAGGTAGCTCACAAGACCAAACAGATGTATTACCTGCTGAGGGACTTTTAAAAGGAGGGGATACTTATTACAGAAACAGGTCTATAAATTTAGAAGTTGGTTTGTATAGGACATCTATAGATAGTCAGTTATTATCTGATTTTTGGCAATCAAGAATATCAGATATTGGAAGACCAAATATTATAGATAAAAATTCAAAAAACGTTAATAGGATTACTGCTATTTATTATTCTGACCGTTTTGTACCAGAGACCAATATTAATGGATTGAATAGTTACTTTGATACTTCTTTTGAGACTTATGATAGAAAGTATGGTTCTATTCAGAAATTATATTCTCAAGACAAGCGTTTAGATTGTTTTCAAGAAACAAAGGTTGGTAAAATACTAATAGAAGAGAATGTAATATTTGACCAATTTGATAAAGGGACTGTAGCTTCTTCTGAAAAAGTATTATCTAAGATAATGTATTACCGAGGAGAGTTTGGTACTTTAAATCCTGAAAGCTTTACAGAAAATGAAGGAAGAAGGTATTTCTTTGATATTAGAAATGGAAAGGTTTTAAGATTATCTAATGATGGATTAACTCCTATCTCTGATAATAAGATGCACTCTTACTTTGAGAGTAAAAGTAACTTCTATTCTGCTTTTAATTTAATTCCAGAGATATGGGGTTGCTACGATGAGAACTTTGATGAATACATTATATCATTTGGAAGCATAAGCAGAGAAGAAGGGTTTACTCCTGATGAGTTAGCGTTAGTATCATCTCAAGCTCAATCTATAGTAGAAGAGCTTACTGGTCTTACTTACACATTTAATATAGTATACGAAACAAATGACCAAGGAGTGCCTACAGATTTTGAAATTGTTTTAGATGAATCAAACGGTACTTATGTTATAAATAGTTCAGTAGGTGATTTAACTTTAGATAGGCAGGGTCTTTTAGCTGTTCCAGCAGAAACTTTAGCTTTCTCAGAGAAGACTAAATTTTGGACTAGTTTCTATACTTACACACCTGAATGTATGGTTAGAGTTGGTATTGACTTCTTAAGTTTTAGAAAAGGTCAAGCCCATTTACACAATACAGTAAACGCTAAGAGAAATAGTTTTTACGGTGATGACAGTTCAAGTGAGGTTTGGGTAATATTTAATGATTCTCCTAGCAATGTAAAAGTATTCCAAGCGTTAAGTGAGGAGTCTGATACGGTTTGGGAGGCTTATCAAATTTTAACTCAAAACAATCAAGAGAGTAATTTGATATTGGATGATTTTTCTGTAGATTATGGTCAAGGTTATACGACTTACAGTAAGGAAAATATACATTACGCAGCTTTATGGAAAGACACGAACACCCCTAATGTATCTATACCGTTATTAGAAGGAGACTCTATGAGAGATGTTAGTGTATTAGTAAAGTTAATAAATGGCTCACCAGAGGAAGAAAGACTGTTTGCAGCAAGCATGAGTTATTCTTTATCTGAGAGAAGTAATAGATAATATAATTTTGTTAAATTAGTAATAAATACGATTATGCTAGAAGACGGTAAAATACCATTAGGATTATTATCAGCAGTACCAACGGTAGCTCAAGCAGGGTTAGGAATATATCAAACTATAAAAGGAAATAGATTAGCTAATTCCATGAATAGACCAGTATACAACATCCCTCAAGAGATATTGGATAATCTTACAGATTCTCAAATACAAGCCTTAAGAGGAATGCCTGCTGAACAAAAGCAGCAATATATAGATAACGTAATGCGTTCTCAGCAGGCTTCATTTGGAGCTTTAGGAGACAGAAAAGCAGGGTTAGCAGGTATTGCAGGTGTTCAGCAAAACGCTATTGACGGTTATAGAAACATGTTATCAATGGATGCTCAACAGCGTCAAACTAACGAGCAAGCACTTCAGGGTGTTCGTTCTAATTTAGCTGAATATAAAGATAAAGAGTTTCAGATGAATCAAATGAATCCTTATCAAGAAACTATGCAAGCGGCAGAAGCTATGAAAGGAGCTGGTATTCAAAACTTAATGGGAGGTGTTACATCAGGGTCTAAGATGGGATTAGATTATGGTATGTTTCAGGAGTACATGAATAGATTAGGCAGTCAGTAAACTAATAATTAGGCTAGTCTAAAAATTAATTTATACGAATATGATTTCACAAAGTTTAGGTATATACAGAGCTTACAAAAGAGAGGAGGCTATGGAAGAGGTTAGGTCTACTCCTTTTCCTGATGAGGTAGAGCCTCAGATGGATCAATCTCAAGGTCGCACATTTACCCCAGAAGACCAAAAGAGATACTCAGATTTAAGAAAGATTATAGCTGAAAAGGAGAAGACAAACAAACTAAAAAAAGATGAAGGCATTAAATAATCCAACAGGTAGAACTACAGGGATAGGTAAAGGTGAGGCTCAGGTTTTCGGGGATACTTATAACCCTTTATTTAAGGAAAAACTAAAAGACGCAAAAAAAGAAAATAAAGAAATTACTGAAGCTATGGCAAAGGCTTCAGATATGAGTCAGCTATGGTCTAGAGATGTTCAGTCTTTTAAACCTATGGTAAACAATTATCAAGACTTTGTTAAGAAAAACGCTAAGGCTTTAATAAAGGGAGACTTTGATGCTACTCTTAAGAATAAGCAGATGATGAATGAATTGACTCAGTATACTTCTTCTTCTAAAGAATCTCAGAAGTTTTTTAATGAGACCCTTAAAAACATGCTTAATAATCCAGGTAAGTTCTATAAAAAAGATATAGATAGACTAAGAAAATTTGGAGAATCTAGTCATTCAGGTGATTTTGATTATTCTAAATATGGTGTTAACTCTAAGATAGACGTTCCTAATATAAACAAAGGATTAAGGGAGGCTGTTTCTAAAATGGGTCTTGATCTTGAAGTGTTAAGAGTAGATAATGTAAACGGTGAAAAAGTATTAATTGATGGTTCTAATAATAAATCGGTAGATTTAAATCCTTTAATAGAGCTTGCTTATAAATCAGCAGTAGCTGAAGGAGGTCAAGAACAAGCTGATGAATTTTTAAACCAAGAGTGGAGGAATAATTTAATCGAGAATTTACCTAATTTCTTAAAAGAAGAAAGAACTACTAAGCTCCCTAATAATTTTAAACCTGTGAGCAATACAGCAGGCGGTCAAAACGCTATAGCTCTCGCTAACAGAAGAAAGGAGTTGATATATAATGTTATTCATGATTATAATGCGACTGAGGAATTGAGTAATCTTGTAAATAAATTTAATCCTAATTTTAGTGAAAACGACTCTAAAGTTACGACAGCTAGAGTTATAAATCCACCAGAAAAAGGTGTACAAAACAGAACTGTTTATTTCCAAACAGAAGACGGTGAAGAGCATTACTATGATGTAACCGATGAAGGGTTTTTTGAATCTTTTAACTCTCTTGTTAGTAATTTTGGAAACCAACAAAATTTAGATGATAACGATTTATCTAAAGCACCTGATTATGCCCCAGCGTCAGGAAGAGAGGGAACTAACCCAAAAAGAACAGGTAATGTTTTAGTCTCAGATATGTTTACTCTTTTAAGTGGGGCTGATAAAATAGAAGACATAGATCGTTCATCAATAAAAGACCTGAGACAAATTATTAAAAGTGAGACTCTTAAAAGTGAACTAGAAAGTGATAAATACAAGAATTTAGGTTCATCAGACGAAGAGGAAAAAGAAGCTGCTTTCTCTCTTCTTCTTACTGATTTATATAAGGGTAAAACATTTGAAAGTAAAAAGATAAAAGAAATAAAAGCAGATTCTCCTTATGGAGATAGTGACTATATTGATATAGTATATGTAGATGGTACAAAGGATAATATAAAACTAGATGATGATGAAGCTTTAAAGAAGTTCTTAGGTTCTATGTATTCTATTAAGAAAAAAGAAGTAACTTCGAAAGAAAAAGAAACTAATAAGAAAAGCAAACCTCTTCCTACGAAGGAAGAGTTAAACCTAGATTAATAAAAATATGCCTGATAATATAGTTATAAATATCCCAGATTACGGTAGTTATTCTCAAGAAGAAATACAACAACAGTATGGAGAAGACTGGCTTAAAGCTGTAGATAAGTTAGAAGGTACTGTGGATATACCTGATTATGGTAGTTACAGTTATTCAGATTTAAAAGACGCTTATGGAGATGATATTCCAAAAGCTTTAAGTCAGTTATCTAGTAAAAAAAAAGTTCAAGAAGAAGAAGAGCCAGAGCCAGTTCAAGAAGAAGTTCAGGAAGATACGGAATCACCTTCGGAAGATATTTCTTTGGAATCATCATCGACTGATGATGAAGTAGATTCTCAAGACTGGAGAGGAGATCAAAAAAAGTCAGTAGCTCCTGTTTTAGCTGCTGACGAAGAAACTTTTAAATCTTTAGAAAAAGAGGGAAGTTTAGAAGACGTAGAAGAAAAAATTGAATTAGATTCTTTTGGCAAACCAATGAGCCAAAAAGAAGAAGAAGAAGAATACGGGGTATATCGTTCTTTTAAAAAACAAAAAGCTAAAGATGTCATAACTCCTGAATATTTATATAATGTTTTAAAAACAAACGCTTTAGATGTACCTTTAGATGAGTTAACTCAGAAATCTTTAAACCAAACAAAGGGATTGTATGAGTCCGATGTTACTTCCCAGCTTTCAGCTCTTAGATACAAAGAGCTAAATACTCTAGCTGACACATTTTTAGATGAAGAAAAGAAATCTATAGCCGAAGGAATAGTCGAAGATAATCCAGGAATAGAAATAGGAGCTGCTGAAGCTATGGCTAGTGATTCTTTATTCCAAGAAACATTTAAATTCGGTATGTCTAAATTAAATCTTAACGAAGAGGATTTAGCTACTTATAAAACAGATATAGAAAATCGGTCAAAAGATTTAAAAAGAAGGTCAGAACTAATAAATAAAATCAATAAAATAAATTCACAGATAAACGATGTTCCAATAGAACAAAAAAAAGAGTTGCTAAAAGAACAATTTAGTATTGCTGAAGAATTAAAACTATTAAAAGAGTCTGTCGCTTTATCAGACAAGAAAATAGCTGAGTTAAGAGAGAATGAAAAAGGTTTTACAGATGCGGAAGGGAATGTAAACCAAGAGCTAAAAAAGAAGCAAGAAGATATAGGAAAAAGAGTTATTGGGTTCGAGAAAGAGTACAAGTCTGATTACAATAAGATATATGCAAGGTTAGCCCAGGAAAAGGCGAAACAAGATGCTTTAAAGAATGCTCTTTTATCTAAATTATCACCAGATCTTTATCAGGCTTTAGGAGGAGATGATGAAGTTATAGAGCAGAAAATAAATTCTGTGTTTTCATCATATGGTGGTTTAGATGTGTTTAAGCGTGTGCTTAGTCGTATTGAAGTAAGTAGTAGTAATAGGGTTGGCAATGAAGAAATAGTGAAGGTGATGGAAATAGCTTCTTCTTATTTCAATGAGTACAAAGAAGCTGAAAAGAACTCAACAGCATTATCTAGGTTGATATTTTTAAACGAAGACCCAGCTAAAGTAGAGAGAGGTTTTGGAGCAGTTGAAGGCGAGTCTTACTTTGAAATTCCATTTCAAAAAGAAATAGGACAAGTAGTAACATCAATAGGTGAGACTTTCGTTAAAGAATTAGGTGTAGATGTTGATACAGACAAAGAATTTAGAGAAGCAGCTATTAATATAGCTCAACAAGAAAACTTAACGTTAACCCCAGAGCAAATAGAATCAGGGAACGCTTCATTTCCAGAAAAACTAGGAGAAGGATTAGCTATTTCTCTTAAAATAGGTGCAGAGATAGCACTTACTAGGGGTATTATGGGAGGAGCTTCTAAGCTAGTAAGCATGCCTAAGTATTTAGCTAGGATTCAAACACTAAGAAATTCACCAAAGCTGGTAAAGTTTATAGAGGGGACAACAGATGTTTTATTAGAAGGTCTAGCTTTTGAATTAGCTGATAAGTCTACAGATTTCGCTATGGGGTCGGCAGAGAGTTTGTCTAACAAAGGAATGGACGCTCTTGTTAAAAGAGTTTCTAAGTCTAAGCTTGGTAAGTATTTTAAGTTTTTAGATAACTATGCTGGTAGGTTTGTCAAGGAAGTTACAGGAAGGGCATCAGGAGGTATTATCGAGGAGTATATTGGTGATTTTGTATCTGAGGGTGTAAAGAACGGTTTTTTTACCGAGGAGCAGTTTAAAAATGTTTTTGGAGAAGGAGAGGCAGGTATGGAGAAGTTCTTCCTTACGTTAGGTACTGTTGGTATGATGACTGTTCCTACATCTATTGTAACAGCGGCTAAGAAGAAAGCGGCAGGAGAAGAAGAAGGTGGTGAGCTATCTAAAGCTATTAAAAGATACGAAGAGTCTTTAGAGATTAATCCTACTAAAGAAAACGTAGCAGAAGGATTAGAAGTATTAAAAGAAGCGGACAGTAAAGTCGTTGAAGGGATAACAAAAGAAGAAGAAAAAGTTTTAACACAAAAAACAAAAGAAGATGGTAAAAAAGAAGAAGTGTCAATCGAAGACCAAAAAGATGGGAATGTTGAAAACGAAGAAGAAGCAAAATCTGAGCAAGAAGTCGTACAAGAAGAAGTATTAGAACCTACAACTGATACAACTACTGAAGAAGAAGTTGCAGAGGAAGAAGTATTAGAGAATGATTTAGACATCCCTGAAGTACAAAAAGAGCTTACAGAAGACGAAGTAAAGATAAATTCTGTTAATAGCCTTGTAAAGGAATACAATTCTTCTAAAAACAAAAACAAAAAATCAAAATTATTTCAAGAGATAAACTCAAAATCTTCAAATCTTAATTTAACTATAAAGACTAAAGATAATGGTAAAATTGAATTATTAAATAAAAGCGGAAAATTAGTAAGGTCTAAGTCTGTTAAGAAAAATTTTAAAGACCAGCCAGAGTCAGACGTTAATGCTGTAAAAAAAGCTATTGAAGTAGGTATTTTATCTGATGTAAAAAACACTGATTATATTTTACCTGGTATAAGTTCTGGTGATGTATTAAAAGGTATAAGAGATTTTTCTAGAGGAAAGTTTAATACTGAACCTGCAAAAGCTCTAACTATTGCTTTTAGAAATGCTAGGAATCAAAATGAAATTGGTTTAAGAGATAAGTTTTCAAACGCTGTAAAGTCAGACCCTAAGTCTGTAAGCCTAGAAGAGTTTAATCAAGAGCTAGAGCTAGAATCTGAAGAGGTTCTTGCTGACCAAGCTTCAAGACAAGTTCCTCAAGAAGCTCAAGACTTAGTAGTTTCTAGTGTTGAAGAGTTTGCGAAAGAAGAAGGTATAGAATCAAAGGAAGAGATAGAAGATTTAAAAGATTTAATGTCTTTCGCTGAGGCTAAAACAAAATCAACTACTGAAGAAACTACAACTGAGGAAACTACAACTGAGGAATCCACAACTGAGGAAGCTGTAGAAGAAGAAGTTGTAGAGGAAGAAACTTCTATAGAGGAGTTACAGGAAATATCTTCTAATAGAAAACTACCTAAAGAACTAAGAAAATTAGGTAATATATCTAAGGCTTTAAAAAAGATTGCTCCTGGTGTTAAGTTTGTTTTTCATAAAACAGAAGCTAAATATAATAATTCATCAGATAAAGATGTTTCTGGTTCTAGAGGGTATAGAGATGGAGATAAAGTTCATATAAATTTATCGTCTATAAAAGACAACACTACCTTTCATGAGGCTGTTCACCCTATTTTAGATGCTGTTTTTGAAAGTAGTCCTGAGACGTATAATAAATTAGTTAATTCTATTAAAACAGATCCTGAGTTTAAGCCTTATTTTGAAAAAGCAAAAACAGAATACAAAGGGGAAAACACTCAGTTAAACGAGGCTATTACTGAAATGATGGCAGATGTTGCTTCTGGAAAGTTTAAAAAAGGTACTAGTATTTATGAAAAAGTTAAAGATTTTATAAAAGATATTTTAACTAAGCTTAATCTGAGACAGTCTGATTTTAACATAGACTTATCTAACGAAGTTGATATAAGACAGTTTGCCGAGAATATAGGAAAAGCATTAGCTACAGGAAAAGAAATTACTTTTGAGAAAGAGGGTAAGTTAATTCAAGAGAAAGTTAAGAATAAAATTAACAAAGATAAAGAAGTAACTAAAGAAGGATTAGCTAAAGGTAAAGATGCGGTATCTAAAGGAACTAAAAGTTTAGTAGATGCTTTTAATAAGGCAGGAGAGGTTATATCCGAAGGTAAAGTAAAAACAGAAGAATCTATATCTGATACAAAGGAAAAAGTAATAAGGTCTAAAGATTCAACTGTAAACACTATTAACGACATAAAACGTCAAGCGGCAAAAGCAAAAAAGATTGCTGATAAAGCTTATAGAGATTTAAAAGGAAGTATAAAAGGAAAGGCTTTAGATATATATAAATCTATAAATAATACTACAGAGATAACAAAAGACGGGTTTTTAAAAGCAGCTATACAGTCTAGACAGTTTTTAGATGAGCTTATAAAATCATCAGCAAAGGTTATAACTAAGGCAGAAGAGTCTATAGTAAGTGCTGTTGATACAATGAAGAAATTACTTGTCGCTACTAGTTACGTGTATGTATCATTAACGGCTGACGTAGCTTCTAAAGGCTATGCAGAAAGCGGTATAGACGGAGCGGTTTTTTCTATTATGGAAACAAACCCTTGGATACTTACTGCTACTGAAGGAACAGATATAGGTTATAAACTAGAGACTATTTATCAAAGAACAGGTATCAAATCAGGTAAACTAAAAGGAGGAGAAGAAGTAAGTATTGAAGATTCTAAAAAAGGAACGGAAACAGTTAAAGAAGTTGACACCAAAGAACAAGAAGGGGTTTCTAAAGAGCTACAGATTTACGTAGCTAGTAAAACTAAATTTTTTCAAGCAAAGAAAAAAATAGCTTTAATTAAAAGTGGTAAGCCAAGGGGTTTTACTTCTCATATTGAGAATACATTTGCAGCAGATTCAGGATTTATTTATTTTGCTGGTCCAACAGTATCAGATAAAAACAACCCATTTTCCGTAGAGGGTGTAGCTGTAGCTCAGTTTCAGTTAGATGGTAGTGTATCTGATAATCAATCATATACAGAAGAAGAGTCAGAATACACCAAAGGACACGAAGGTCATTATATGCACAAGTTTAATGACAAAATTTTAAAAATAGCTGAAGAAAGAAATGACTACGTTCCTATATTTGAAAAACTTGGAGATAATAAAGTAAAGGTTAAATATAAAAGGTTTAATGATTTAAAACCAGGAGAGAGAATTATGTCTCCTTTAAGACAGTTTAAGTTTTCAGAAATAGCTTGGGGAAAAGATGTTGCATCTTCTGATTTTGCAAAAGGGATGAAGGCTTTACCTTTAAAAAAGGGTGTTAAGTATCCTTACCCTGGTAAGGAAGGAGGTAATCAAACAGATATAGTATTTGGAAGTAATTACAAAAACCCTAGAACAGGTAAGGTTAGTAAAGGTGCTGATCGTTACGGTATATATGAGGGTATTGGGGCTGTTTTTATATTTACAGATAACAAAGGGGTTACTTTTGTTAAGGAGTTTAACGGGAGTGCTAATCAAATTGCAGCAAAAGGAAAAGAGATTATAAAAGAATTTGGTGTTAACCCTGACGAGCTTACGGTAGGGTATCATGATGTAGGGTCTTTTAGTGCTAGACCTTTAGCTGAAAATGGAAAAGTCGGTACATTTCTTTATACTGGAAAAAACTTTTATAATTTTGATCCTCATTCAGGAGGTGCTTTGTATTACCCTCCTAGAGACGTTAACTTTCAAAAGAAAGGAGATTCAGCTAAGAAGAAATTACTAAAAAATCAAGGTTTCTCAGATTCAGAGATAGAGCAAATATTATTAGATTTTGAAAACAAGAAAAAAGCAGCAGCAGCAGTAAAAAAAGCCACTGTAAAAGGAAAGCCAACTAAGACTGTTGTTAGGAAAAACACTGGTCAATCAGCCCCTTCTAAGATTAGTGTTACCGAAAAAAGCATTGTAAAAAGAATTATACAAGCTCAAAATAAAGCAGGTAAACAAACTTTAAAAAACAAGGTAAGTTTATTTAGAGAACTAGCTAAAGAGTTAGGTTATAAGGTGATTCCTAAAAACATTAACACTAGAAAGGCTATATCTTTAATGAGAGAGCTTAATGGGTTAGATGCTACTAACAGCAAGAAAGTAAAATCTTTTGTTGAAAGACTAGATAAAACACTATCTGATACTGAGGAGTCAAACAGAAAGTCAGAATTATCTAAAAGAGTGAAAAGAATTTCTAAGTTAGGTAAAAAAACAAAAGGAGTTAGATCAGATATAGCAAACAGGTTAAAGAATTTAAACTTAAACAAAATAGAGGATATTGAGACTTATAATAAGTTAGTCCAAGCGTTAGAGGATTCTTTTAAGATTAAAGAGTCTATGGCTGAGAAAAGCATTACTCCTGAATCTTTAGATGCGATTAACAAGTTAGAGCAAGAGCAAGAGCAGACTAATGAAATGATTTTAAAAGATTCTTACGAAAATTCAGTTTTAAAAGCACAAGGATTGACTTTTGAAGAATACAAACATATTCAAAAAAGAGCAGGTGAAAATGCTGCACTAGCTTTAAAAAAGCAAGCGTTAGATACTAAGCAAAAGAATTTACAAGAGAAAATAGATGAATTTAACAATCAAATAGAAAGATTCGAAGCTTACGCTGATAGTGTTGATTCTCAAGACGTTTTATCAGAAAGTTATAAAGAAGCAGTTAGAAAGCTAAGAAAGGCTTTAAAAGGTGTTGATGTTAATTTATTATCTGATAGTAATATTAATTCTATATACAATGCAACAGAGGAGATGATAAACTATGATTCTCCTGCTGGTGTAACTCAGATAACTAATATTTTAATAGGCTCTAAAAAAGGACAATCTTTATTTACATATAGTAAATCTAAAGGGGGTATTTTTTCTAAGACTGGTTCTTTAGCGTGGAAGGGGTTATTAAACACAAACTGGGAAAACTTTATTTCAGGTGTTACTAAAAAAATAAGTTACGCTCAAGAATTTACAGCTAAACTTATGGCTGAATGGGACACAGCTCAAGCTAAAGCTAACTCTAGGGTTACTCCTTTAGAAGAAAGGCTTAATACTATATCTGAAAGAAAAAAAGGATTTGTTAATATCGGAGTTGACTCTAATGGTTTTCAGAAAATAGGTGTTGTAAGTGAACTGCTACAACATGATTCAGGTATAACAGAGCAAGAAATAGAGCAGGACTTCAAAGATAAAAAACAAGATATTAAGAAAAATATACTTGTAGATAGACGAATAATGAAATCGTCTCTTAAGTACTCTCCAGAATACAATGCCGCATCTAGAAGGTCTAAAATATTGCAAGAAACCTTAGATATAGTAAATAAATACGATAGTAAAGCTGACCTTCAAGCCGCTGTAGATAAAGGAGAGATTTTGTCTAAACCAGAGTTAGAGTATTTTAATACAGTAAAAGAAATGTTTGCTGAATTACAACCAGAGCTTAGAGAGTCTTTGTATATGAATACAGGTCAAGATTTAAAGATGGTTGAGAACTACACTCCTACTTATAAAAAGACATATAGTAAGGTATCAGATATAGAAACAGGTTCTTATGGTAGCACACTTAGTAGTAGCCAAAGCACAGGAAGAACAATACAAAGGGTAAAACCTACTGGCAACACCTATAATAACTATGACTTTAGAGAAACTTCTTTATCAGGATTAAGAGATGTTATCTCAGATATAGAGACACTACCAGCTAAGGCACAGACAAACGCTGTTTTAAATAGTAAAGGTTATAATAAAATGTTTCCTAAAGGATCTAGTCTACAAGCGTCTATAGAAAGCTATTTGGAAAACATAGCTAAAGCTAGAGAGTCTAGAAATCCTGCTGATTTTTCTCAGCAAAACAGAGTTTCTAACGCTATGAGAAATCTTTATTCTAGCTTAGTAGCTATTCCTTTAAAGAATACAGGTCAATACATAAAGCAGACTGTTCCTATTGTAACTAATACTGTTTTTGTTAATGGTGTAAAAAAAGTGAGTCAAGCTATTATGTTGATGAACTCTAAAGACCCTGCTATACAAGCAAAACTTGAAGAAGTATATAGTAGGTCTCAAACTAAAAACAGAACAACATTAGGTGATGCTCAACTAGACAAGTCTAATTCTTTAATGGCTAAATTACTAAAGAACGCATATTCTCCTGAAGGTAAAGGAAACATTGTGTCTAAGGGTTATTCTAGACTTGTTGAAGGTGCTTTAAGTATCGGTGATGCTTATGCTGCTAGATTAACTTTTGTTTCGTCAATGTTGGTAGAACTTGAAAAACAAGGAATTGATTTTGATTCTGACATAAGTAACGAGACTATTAGCAAAGCAGATTTTACTACTAATCAGATTAACAACACTTCTGATTATACTAAAACAAAGCAAGCTTTTAAAGGTAAAAGCAAGAACGATAAAATTATAAAAGACCTTTTGTTTTTATATAAGAGTTTTGCTATGAATCAAAGTGCTACAATAGCTAATACTATTCCTAAGATACTTAGGGGAGATAGACAAGCCATAGGTTTAGCAGTAGGTAGTTCCGTAGGTCTGTATACTTTTCATCTTATAGCTACTATGATGAGGTCAGCAGAAAAAGATTTAGCTGAGGATTTATTCGGTTTTAACGATGACGAGATAATAGATTTAGTAAGTGGTCGTAGTCGGAAAAAAAGAAAAAAACTTTTTGATGAAAAAGATACAAAAGAAGAAAGAGAAAGAGAAAAACTTTTTTCAGATATAGGTAATAAGACTATTGTAGATTTTACTACTGGTTGGATGCCTGGAATAGTAGACAACTTAGTCAAGAGAAGTATTAATTTATTAGCGGATCAGTTTGTTTCAGAAAACCGAAGACTAGAACTAGAGGATATGGGGATTAAAAAGGAGGATTTCATTAAGATATACGACCAAGACCCTGGTGTTTTAGGTTTATTATCAGGTCAAACTGGTGACGTTGTTAACGCTATTAGTATTATAAGAAACCCAGATCTAGACGAAAAATTTAAAAAACCAGCTTACGCATTGCTAACTTCTTTGATTCTACAAGAAGGGAATATTAATAAAATAAGTAAGAAACTTATTTATCAGTCAGTAAAAGCTGATAAGGCTATAAGAAAAGAATTGAATAAATAAGGTTCAAAATAAAATTAATTATATTTATAAAAAATAACACAGAATGGTAAAAAGTAATCCGTATGAACTCCCATTAAGCGATAATGCTTCAGGGATGAGAGACATAAATAATACAATTGTAGATTCAGGGTTAAGAATAGGTCAGCAGGTTTATAAATTGGTGATTACTCAAACAGGAAGTGTGACACCTAATGTAGTAGATTTAGCTACTAACTCTAACGGTTTATCTATAGATGTTGCAGGTGTAACAGTTGCTTCAGCTTTTAATACTGACACAGATACTACTATATCAGACTTTTCAGTGGCTTTGGCTGCTAATGCAAACATAGAGTCTGCTGTAATCAACAAGAACAATATCACTGTTTCTGTTATTAAAAACAAAGAAGTATTATTAGACTCAGCAGCAATCACAGGTAGTACTATTATTAGTCAGTTAACTGTTGTATTGCAGAACGATTTAAGAATAATTCCAGCAGTTGTTACTATCCCTTCAGAGCCAGAGATTTTAAGGTTAGACGAAGATAATCCATCTGGGACTACTTACACAGGTTACGCAGAACTAGGAACAGCAAACTCTGCTGCTTTATGGAGAATAAAAAAATCCGTTAAAACTGGTACTGCTACAGAAATTACTTATGCTGATGGGAATAGATTGTTTGATAATGTGTGGGCTAATAGAACTACATTATCTTATTCTTAATTAGGCAAGAAAAATATCTTTATATTTTTTCAATTACAGTTACGATATGGCAGGAGAACAAAGTATACAATTAATAAACGCTCTGGCTTTTGCTAGAGGTACACAAGAACCAACTAATAGAAACGTTCTCTGGATAGATGACAGCATTGTTGGTGCTTTATATAAGCGTGTAAAAATATATGATAAAGATTCAGAGTCTTGGGTGTTAAGCTCAAGAACAGATTTAGAATTATTATCTGATTTAAGAACGGTTGACGGAGCAGGTTCTGGTCTAGATGCTGACACACTTCAAGGATACACTCCTGATGATTTTTTAGGAAACTCTGCTGAAAGTTTATCTGTAGGTCAACTATTAGTAGGTCAAGCTGATACTGTTGGTGTATCTAAAACACTAGCAGGTATAGCTACTATAGACGCAAGTGGTAATTTAATTTATACATCTGGCTCTATAAGTCATACAGGTTTAACAAATATAGGAACTAACACCCATGCTCAGATAGACTCTCACATTTCTAGTACTGCAAACCCTCATACGGTAACAGCTAGTCAAGTGGGCAACACAGTATCTCAATGGAACGCTAGCAGTATAGAAGGTAATGTAACTAACTTAGGGACATTAGGATCTTCTGATAATGGAAAAGTAATATCTTGGGATAACGCTACCTCTAGGTTTGTAATGAGTAACATTAATGATGACTCTATTTATGCAAACGATGGTACATTAGCAGGGAATAGAGCTGTAAATGGATCAGGAACAAGAAGCTTATCTTTTGGAAATGATGTTGCAAGTGAAAACCTTAGTTACATTAAAGTTAATTCTATTCAAGGGTTAGAGCAGTTTGCAAGCACCTTTCCTTTTGCAAACGCAGGGTTAGAGGTAACAAAGAATCCTGGAAACTTTATTGCAAATTTAAAAGCAAGCGCAACTGATTCTGTTAAAATACAATTAACTTCTGATGAACATAGAGTTGTCAGTGTTTTAGGAACTAATAATTTACAGCAAACAAATAGTTCATCAATAAGCACAACAATTGTTTCAAATGGAGGGTTGGGAACAACAGCAAGGCTTGATTTATTAGGGTCAGGAAAGGTTGATTTGGGAACAAGTGGAACTGTTGGAGCATCTCTTGTTTTAGACTCAACAAACAGCTTTACTGATAGAAATGCAACTCCAAAGGGATTGGAGTATTCTGCTGATTATTCTGCAAATTTCTCAAATCGCTCATTGGTTGATAAGGAATATGTTGATAATAATTCAGGAGGAGGAGGAATTTTAGGAATTGCAGACTCAAGTGGTGTATATACTTACTATGCTACTTTTGCTTTAGCTATGGCTGCTGCTTCTAGTGGTGACACAATTCAACTATTTACAAATATTATAGAAACAAATAATATTACCGTTAATTGTGTTGATGATGTTAATATTAATTTTAACGGCTTTACATATACTTTAAACAATTCGGGAAATGCACACGCTTTTACTATTAGTGGTTCGGGTGTGAATATTGAATTTTTTAACGGTAAAGTTTTAAGAACGGGCAACGGTTCGGGTAGTGCTTTATATGTTAGTGCTTCAGGTCTTTTAACTGTTCAAGGTGTTATATTTGAAAATGATTTTGGACAAGCAGGCTCTTTTAATGGAAGCAGTCTGATAGTCTTGGGAGGTTATTATTACGGTGCAACAATTGGGGTTTTTCTTAATTCTGGGAAATTTGAAAATGGTTATTGTCGAGGCGGTTCATCTTATGGCTTATGGATTCAAAACAACGGAACGGCAATAAAATGTAGTGGATATTCTTTAAGCAATTATGGAGTTGAAAACAACGCTTCAAATGCTTACAGTTGTGTTGGAAGGTCAGATGGAAATTATGGCTTTAATGCTGGTGGTGGCTCATCTTATGATTGTAAAGGATACAGCTCGGCAAGTTATGGCTTAAGAGTATCAGGAGCTGCAAAAATTTCTAACGTTTTTGGATATTCTTCTGCAAATGCTGGTATTATTTTATTAGGTGGAACAGGAACAAATATAACGGGTTATTCAACTTCGTCTTATGGTGTAAACTATCAATCAGGGAGTGGAGACCATATTATATCAAATGTAACAGCCTATTCAACAGCAGCAAAAGGAATGTATGTACTTAAAAACGCGGGTAAAGTTGAATTTAGTAATATTGATGTTGGAACAGCTTGGAATAGTGCAAGCGGTCACGCGTTAGAAGTTACGGGATCGGATAACGACATTTTTTTTAGTGGTGGGAGTTTAAGAGTTCAAAACGCTTCGGCAAATTGTATTTATTCGGGTGCTGCAAAAAGTTGTTATTTTGGAGGTTTAAAATTTAATAATTCTACAACAGCAGTTAACGCAAATATCACAAATTTACAAAGCAATACACCTGATGCTTTTGGAAATATATTAATTGGATAAATAAATAAAAAATGGCAAATACATTAAATCAAACAGTTTTTCAAGTAAGTGAAGGAATACCACAAAGAATGATAGTTCAATTCACTAATGAGGAAGGAGAGCAAGTTCAAACAATTAATAATTATGCTGATTTAACTGCTGAGGAAAAAGTAATCTTTGACTCGTTTAAGCAATTATCAGAAAGTAAAATGGTTTAATTATGGCAGTAACACCAATAACAAGTGGATTATCTCAAGTCATTGGGGTAAAATATACAGTAAGGACAGATAGTTCATCCGATTGGGGTTCTGTGTCTAATGATACTTATTTTTATGATGTAGCAACAAACTTGCCTTATTATAAAAATGCAAGTGGAACGGTAGTAAAAGTTTTTGAAGAAGGAGGAGGCGATTCAATTTATACGGCAGACGGAACAGTAAGTGCAGATAG
>TARA_R110001592_G_scaffold111525_8_pt1 | contig 18693 bp, 16 predicted proteins | sample TARA_R110001592 | Tara Oceans TARA_R110001592 (sample SAMEA4398387) | marine metagenome | biome: Polar Biome; feature: [SRF] surface water layer (ENVO:00010504); material: water (ENVO:00002006), including particulate matter (ENVO:01000060) such as... | depth 5 m | reverse complement strand
GTTGAATAATTCAGACTTGTTACCGATGATAACAAGGCTAGTGAAAGAGCTATACATTTACTATCACCCTAAAAATGAACCCAAAATGTACGATCAGGCTCGTTGCCCCAATAACCTCAAAATGCAGTTTAAAAAGTGGGGTGTTGAGTTTGATGACTCGAAGAGTTATTTCGAACTTTCAGAAGACTTAATGGCGAAGAGTAAAGGGAAAGCGCTTTCGGCAGTTCGATTCTGTCGCAGGTATGCCGTACCTGTGCTAGAAGATTATGGGATGCTTTTCGCTAATAATGAAGGCTTAACCAAGAAGTATAAAGCTCAAAAGCTTGAGAACGGTGTTTCCTACTATGATTACTTCAATAGTCGTTTAGAAGATGCCGTGGTTGAGTTTCCGTGCTTTAATCATCCGACTGTTTTGAATTTTGATAACGCCCGAATAATTTCTATAGATCTGAAGTCTGTTGTTGGTGAGGATAAGCGAAGAAAAGCGCTCTTCACCTCGATGTGTTTTGCTGTTTACCAGTTAAGAACAGTCAGTATAGAAACAGACCCTGGGTTATTCCAAAACACACATCCTGTTTTTGACTCAACCTTGAGAAAAATGAGTGATTCAAACTTTTCTATTCCTAGTGTGTTTAACGTCGAAGAAGCTCACATGTTTATGGAGCAGTTTGATGAAATGCTATGTGATATGGAGCGGAAAAACCGTAAAGAGGGTTGGGGGATCCGCAAGTTCTCTCAGCGCATAACAGACCCCAGTGACAACTTATTATCATTATGCAGTACCATTTTTATCACGAGCGGTGAGTCCGATAGTGATGAAAACGACACTCAGACCAAAAACCCATTTAAGGAAAGGTTGAAAGTTAATGATGAGGTTCAAAACGCCATAATCAAAGGCACGCAAGATAACATTGCTAAATTTGTGGCTCGCATAAAGACGAAAGAGCAGGTTATCGCTCAACCTTTATCCAACTTCATGCCTCCTACAATGCTTTGGTCAACCACATCAAGCACAGTTGATACGAGCTTTAAGAAAAGAATTGTTTCGAAAATAGGGCTTGATAAGGCGCTTACTAAGCTGTCTATATTTGTGCCTTCAGCCACAATCTCAAAAATCGTAGAAAGCAGTGATGTGAGAGAGTTTGCTCAAGAGAAAGGATATGCTGACGCATCATCCATGCTTGAAGATTTAATAGTTAATAGCGATTCACCATCAGATGAGTACCTAGCTGCAATAGCTGTTGTGTAACCCAAGGAGGGGTTTATGAGTGATAATGGAGTGCTTTTTAGGGGTGTTGATACACAGAAATTCGACAACCTCAATCTTGGGTTAGGAAAAGATCAGCGGCGTTTCGGTGTTAAGTTTAAGTCATTTTTAGCAAATACGTTCCCTCTATTGGTGGGGTTGGCGTTTCTATTCATAGCGTTTAAAAGCGAAACGATGATGGAAATTTGCCTGCTCTTGTCTTTGATTTTTTTCATGGGGTGGTCGCGCAAGAGAAAAGCGTTCTATTCATACCAAAACTCACTCATGGATAAACCAAAATACTTTGGATACAAGAAAGAGGCTATGGCCTATGACTTTTCTCCAAAAGAGGGCATGAAAGAGTCTATTAGTATTATTGAGAAATCAAACCCTCAGTTACTTAAAGATGCTGGATTAAAAAACATTGCTAAGAATCTGCGCGGGCAAGGGAAAGCGGTTTTCTTCTTTGGCCACGAGGTCAACACTGGGCAAGAGGCTCACCTTACAGATGATAAAGCTCGTACACACATCGTAATGTTCGGGACTACTGGTTCCGGAAAGACTGAGACGATTTTGAGTATGTGCGTCAACTTCCTTGTAATGTCTAGCTCGTTCATTCTGGTAGATGGGAAGGGTGATCAACTCTTGTTTGGTAAGGTATTTGCGCTTTGTCGAGCATTTGACCGCCTTGAAGATCTATACATGCTGAACTTCCTTGATGACGGTTCAGACATAAAGCGCGTTGAGCGCGTGACCAATACGTTCAACTTCTTTGTGGACAGTAATCGTGCAGAAGCAGATGCAATCGTTGGTGGTTTACTCCCGACCGATGAAGGGGGCGGTAGTGGTATGTGGGAAGGTCGAGCATTGACCGGAATACAATCACTTAATCAATCACTTTATTGGATGGCTGAAAACGGTTACTTGCAAATTGACCCTGATGTCTATCGTGGATATTTCGAGCTGGAAGAGTTTGCTCGTTTAGCAATGAACGAAGATATCCCGAAGAAATATCGAGGTGGGCTATGGACGCTTCTTAAGTCACTTAACTACAAATATCCTACTCCAGAAGACCCTAATCCGAAGCAGCCAAGCACCACAGAGGAACAATGGCAATTTATTTCCATGCAGTACACAGAGACGTTCAACATGCTCGCTCAGGAGTATGGTCATATCACAGTATCTCAATGTCCTGAGATTTCTATGACTGATGTCGTGCTTCGTCGAAGAATTCTTTTAGTACTGTTGCCAGCACTTTCTAAGTCAACATCTCAGGTTAGGAACTTAGGGAAAATCATTATTGCGATGACGCGAAATGTATCTTCAAAAGCCTTGGGGAACACCATAGAAGGTAGCAAGCAAAAAGTTATTGACAGCAAGCCGACAAATGCCATTTCCAGCTTCGCCTTTGTCTTCGATGAATTTGGAACATACGCCAGCAAGGGGAGTAATACTTTACCCGCTCAAGTTCGAAGTTTAAATATAGTGTGCTTGTTTGCAGGCCAGGACTACCGTGCGTTTGAGAAGGATGGAATGGAAGAAGAGGCAGCTACAATATTCGCAAACTGCACGATTAAGCTGTGCCTTAAACTCGAATGTGATGTGACCTTCGAGAAGTTTGATAAGTCGGCTGGTAGCTCAATGGTTTTGACAGCAGAAAGCTTTGATGCAAAAGACACAATGTTCGGTCGTAAATATAGAGAAAGAAAAGAAGCAACGATAAAAGAAAAGCCGGTACTGAACATTCGAGATCTGAAAAAACAGGGACCTGGGATGGCGACGATAATTTACGGATCTCAAACTGAGCGTATTCAAATGTTTTATGCTGATCCAATAATGTGTATGCAAATGCGAGTTAATCACTTTGTTGAGATACTGCCACCCACTCGTGTATCGGTAGACACTTTAAGATCTAGAATTGACAATATTCACCGCAGTTTTGAAGACGCTATCTCAGGTGGGACTGACAGTATGCGCAGTGCTGCTAATAGTTCAAACTTCAGTAACGTTTCTGAGCTTTCAACTTTCGAGAGTATTAAGGAAAGAATGGAAGCGCAGGCAGCATCCTCCGATGTTGCTGTGACCCCGTTTGATTTGATTTTGAGCGCAGTGAGCGTGCATCTGGTTAATATTGAGTTGGTTGACGAGAGAATTGCAAGTGCGGTTTATAAATTGACAAACGAACCGGTTCATTTCGATGATGATGAAATATTAGGTAAGAACAATTTAGATCATCAACCAGAGCCGGAAGATTTTTATTTTCCGCCCGAACATGTTGATCCAACATCAGAAGAGTTCAAAAAGCGCCAGAAAGCCGTTTTAAACGATGATTTGTTTAAAGAGATGGAATCCATACTAAAAGAGAAGAAGTCTCGCCAGAATGAGCTTGAGAAGGCTTCTTTTGCATCCTTGAAAGAGATGGGAATGGATGCTTTTAGGGTTGAGGCTAAATTAGCTACTCTTGAGCAAGCTATAGCGGAAAAATACTCTGATAAGGAGCATGTTGTTGATTCAGAACGCTATGCTAAGTTAAGTGCACAATCATTGGTTGCTGACATGGGAATAAAATCCAATATTGCATCGGCAATTCCCAAGGATGCTAAAACACGAAATAAAGAACGCTCTCAAAATCAAATTCGAGGGTTAATTAACAGTACATTGGGGATACAATGAGTATTGATAAATTTGCTGGACTAGCCAAAGGTGTTGTTAAGCTTCCTAACACGTTCAATCTAGAGGGGAAGCGTGTGAACTATGACGCTTTTTATTCTCAGCACATAGCCTTGCCGGCAGTCGGCTGGCTTTCACAGTCAATGGCTTTGTCTTTGTTCGATGAGCCAATTTTCCCTATATCGGTAAGAGCTGACGAGGCAAGCCTTTCTGGTTTAAAGATAAGCGTGATAGAGGGAGGTGAATGGACTAGCAAGCATCTGCTCGTTATGACAAGTGCAATAGAGGAGTTTTCTTACCCTGCTATGAAAATAAAGGGTTATGATTATTCTGACATGCTTTTGAAGATGAGAGACAAAGTATTATCCCTACATAAAAATGGCGAGCCAGTACAACCTGATAGTTTAGCGTTAAGCAATCATATCTACGCTGAGATTGCGCCCAAGGGCTTGAAGTTTAAGCCTGAGCCAAGCTTAGGTAGGGGGAATGCGTGATGTTTGGGAAGAAATCCTCAGTGTCAAAAGAAGCCAAAGATGCTGTAGCTGAAAAAACTGTTGTTTCTGAGAATCCAAGTGAAAATATAGATTTCATGTATGTTCTTTTACAACGCTACCTCTCTAAAAATCGGTTTGTTCGTCAAAAAGTCTTAGAGAAAAGTGCCTTAAAGCAAAGCATCGTTGTTCTAATTTTATATTGCGGGGCATGTATTTTTTGCCTTCTGGGAATTGTGAATATCTGGGACAAGAATGCGAATGTAGGCATTTATGTTCAGCGTATCGACGGGGTTAAACTTGAGGTTGTTAATGACGCTAGAAGCAGGATTCTTCTTAGGAAGGCGCTACAGAGTGGGCTGACAAAGGAACAAATCAACGAGCTGGATTTAAAATAAATTATGAAATTAATACGAGAAAGGATTCAGGGGTATTACAACATATTCATAGCTGCGCTGTTTTTCATTGCCTTTTACTTTTTTTATTCGTCTACGGTTGATTATCGCCCAAACGAAAGCAGAATATATGTGGACATGTCTAACAAGCCAATTGGTTCACAAGACTTGTTGGGATTCGCTAATCATAACAAGCAGTATGGGGTTGGGTTAGATGGAGTAAAAGATTTTTTGAAAGACACATTGCTTCGACAGTTCACTTTCACATTCGACGAAATTACGACCCAATCTCATCGTGATGAAATGAGAGTTTTTTATTCTGATAAAGGGTTTTCTGAAATTTACCCATCTTTCCTTGATTTGTCCTACATGAAGTTGATAAGTGCTCAAGACGGTATTGCTGAAGCTAGAATGATAGGGGAGATCAAAGTGGTAGATTCAACAACGTCATATAAGTATGAAGGCAGAAACCCGATAAAACCTGAAGTGAGAACTTTTTTGCTAACTGCGAAAGTGTTTGTGGAACTTTATGGTAATGAAGAGGTAAGCCAGTTGTACAATGTTAGAGCGTATGTGCAGAGAGCGTATGTAGAAGACAAACTGAGAGGTTATCAAATTATACGCTTGGAGCTAACGCAATGAAAAAAATCAAAATGATAAAGCTTGTATCTTTAGCCGTGTTCTGGCTAACAATAGCCTTGCTTGTCACGCATATGGTAATGCAGGTGATATACGTCCCAAAGAAGAAGGTTCTTTTGTTGAATGAACAGGAAAGCGTTTATCAAAATGGTGACCTAAGTAAATCTATATTTTCTTCTGGTGAAGCGAGGCAGTTTTTCTTTGATTTTATTGACGAAAATATGGATCTGGATTACAAAGTGATGGCCACAGCTAAGAATTATTCAATAAGACTTGATGGCAACGGAAAAAAGGATATTCCTGATTACAGAGATATTATCAAGCCTTACTTTACTGAAAAAGGATACAAGGAGTTTATATCAGCACTGGAGAGTTCTCCCATGCTGCGTAATTTCTGGAATGATGGTAAGTGGATACGAAGCGTCATCCCAACCCCCCCGCAGTCGTCTGACTTGTCTTACAATGAAGGTAAAGTTAATCCTGCTACAAAACGATTAGAGTACTCTTATGTAGGTTCTTTCTACAGTACCGTCTACGGTCGAAATGAAAGGGAAGTTAGATATAAAATAGAGTATGCCGCAAAACTAATACGAGTGCCCGCAGTTCCCAGTGAAAACCCATCAATGCACTACTTCAAGCCACTGGTACCTGAAAATTACAGCGGTATGAAAATAGATTCTTTTTCATGGGATATAGGGGGCTAGGTTATGTGGAAGCTAATATTGTTATTTGTAGTTCTAATTGCTTTTGGGTTTGAGTCAATATACCTACGAGGTAAAGGTGCAGAGCGTCAGGCAATAGGCGCTGTGGCGTCTGTTGATAAAGTTGTTGGTTTACATGTCACAGATAAGCACTTGCTCAACGAAGAGGTTGTTCGTGACTTCGCGAAAAAGGCACCGGTTATAATTTTCAACTATCGGCCAGGTAGAGCGCAAATTCACGCTGATCGTGATGAGGTTAAGTCCGTATTTATCGATAGCGCTACTCACGCAAAGTTCAAAAAGTCATTTGTTGGCTGGAGCTTGGCTGAATTTGATGTTAACGACATTTCCATTAAAGAGGGTAATGTTTATAGAAGCAAGGTGACAAGATCTTTTTCTGTAGGTGTTGGCAAAAAAATGTGGTATTCCAAAGCGAGACTTGTGGTTATGAATAGAGCACTTGGCAAAAGCATTGTTGAGTATCACGAAGTTGATATCGTATTAGCCTTCAGGGATCCAAAAGAAGGCTTAGGTGTTTATAAATTAGATGTTTATTAGCACCTATTTAACTTGCGGTTTTAGGTGGAATTGGTATTATATCAAAATGATAAAAAACGAGAGAATGTATGAGCGCAAATGAACTCCTTTGGACGCCATCGTCCAAGTTGAACCAATGGTTTGATTGCATCAATGATGCTTTAGATATCCATCAAGAATTATTCGCAGTTTCAGATACTGAAACCACCAGCCAAAATTTGATGGAAGATAATGCGCGTGGTGAACTGATGCGCAATCGTATAGTTGAGATTGCCATCTGCTTTTATTATTTTGATAAAAAAGACAAAGTTATGAAAAAACTGGTAGATGAAGATGGTGATCACATCGTATTTCATGAACCTATCAATTTTTTTGCGGAGTCTAAAGAAGTAAAAGAAAAGTTTGCCAGTGTAACCAGAATTCCCAGTTCAAGCGTTGAAATTCATGGGTTAACTGAAAAGTATCTTTTTGCTGAAGAGCTTTCACCCAAAGGTCGGCCAAAATTAAAGAAATCAGCTTTGACCTTTTCTGAGCTTGCCCCGTTAATGCTAAAACTTTTTCAAGTTGATAATACATTTGAAAAAGGGCTGCCTATCTATCTAGTTTTTCACAACGCCCCATTTGATGTTCGCTTTATTAACAGTGAGATGAGAGTGGCGGGTTTGTCATTCATAGAAAGCTTTGCTCTTATTTTGGACACAATTAAAGAAGCAAGGTCGTTATTGCCTGGGATGCCAAATTACTCGCTTGATTCATTGTATGAACATGTTGTGGAAGTTACGGGAGCCGAAGTGATCGAAAGACCATTTCACGATGCTAGAACGGACAGTGAAATTCTTGCTGTACTTCTTGGATACTTACTTGCCATTAGCGGCAAGTAAGTTTCACTCAATTAAATCTGATAGTTTCTTTGGGATTATCAGTTTCTTGCAAGCCCTAGTGATACCAGTGTAGTTAACGTAAACCTCTTCCTCAGTTATCCCTTCAACCTTTGCGACATCCGCAGCGATAATAACAGTGTTGTAAGTAGCGCCTTTAGATTGATGAATTGTACCCAGCATATAGCGAGCAGCATTCTTTCCTACCTGATTACGCTCAATATTAGCAATATCCTGCTTGAGTTTATCCATATGCCCTTTGTAGGACTCAACAATACTTATAAGCAGTAAGGTTTCTTTATCGTCTATGGCTGAAGCATGATTTTTAAGGTCTTTTAAGCTCCGGTAAAGTTTTTTGAGACGATTGTTCCTCTCCTTTTTAACAAAAGAAATGATGTCATTCACTTTGTTTAGGTAACCTGAAGACAATGTGTTTTGAGTGCAAAATTTAATATCAGCTTTATTAAGAGTGATCATAGCTTTTAAGATGGTTGCGTTATACCTTGTTAGGTATGCCGCCTTCTCATTGCCGTTAGACATATGCTCCCTTAGGCTTGACACAATCACTTCGTCATCATGCTTCGCGCCAACCATAGGTTCAAGGTCGCCATTGCCTATTGACGCTTTGATTAGATTATTGGCAATTAAAGTGATATTTCTGCCACATCTCTTGCTTTCTGTTAGCTGAATATGTGGTTGTTTTAATGTTTGGTAACCTATAGCGCCCTGATACATGAAAATGCACTGCATTGGATCGCCAAGTCTCAGCGTCATGTATTTAGGGTCATCGACGAACAGCTTTGATATAACGACCATGATCGGTGTCGCATCTTGAAATTCATCCATAACAACAAAGTCGTAAGGGACATTGATTGTTCTGCAAAATGATAATTTCTTCAAATACACATCATGGGTTATAGGTATCCATTCGGATGTGAATACGTATTTCCAATAATAACGAAAAATATCCACCGCCATTTGTTTCTTTTCGACAGCCAAAGAATTTGTTCCGTTACTGCCAGAGAAATAGTGCGTGCAATAGGACGCCGGTATTGGGTTTTTACAAATAAAATCGATTATTGCTATTACATGGAAAGAAATCTCCCCATCTACATAACAACCGGCTTCTTTTGCTATTTTACTAATATCACTAGGCGTCAGTTTCGGCACTATATTGGTATTTGTAAGCAAGCCGTTGTCGATAAGATACTGCCTTGCGAATGCATGAAATGTTTTCGTTGTAACATTCTCACCGAAACGTTTTTTTGATTCAGATGCGTTTTCTCTACCAAAACTTAGATACAAAAAGGTTTTATTTTTATTGCATTTTGATAAAGTGCCGACGCAACCGGTTTTGCCCGCGCCCGCGACACCTCTGATAATGGGGTTATTAGATTTTTCAAATAATTTCATTTTATTAATATACAATATTGTTGTTTAAAATGCAATGCCGAATGTGGCCGCGTATAAATAATGTTTTGTTTTGATGTATACTTGCTTTTTTTAGCTAGTATATCACGATATATATATTGGTAATTTCAAGGAATGGACATGCTAAAAAGGATTATTATTGCGTCAGCTGTGTTGTCAGCACTATCAACACAAGCTTTTGCTCAAACAAAAACAAGCCCTCAGGAACTTTTGCTTCAGTTGCAGCAGAAGGTAAACAGTTCGGCTGTAAGTAACAAGCAGGTCAAGGTGGACAGTGTAGGTGATAAGCCCGCTGCTGTATCAAATGGATCTGATTTTCTATCTTCAACAGGCATAAAGGTACGCAGCTTATCGTCTATGATTAATAGTGATGCTACTCCGGTTGCTGTCGATGTGTTGCCGAGTAAGCCAAACCTAAGGCCGCATGAAAATCTCCCTCTTAGAGAGCTGCCTGTAGGCTCCAGATTCTCTTTCAACAAGAGCATTTACTTTCCTGCAAACACCAACGCTAGAATATATGTCGATGGTGCGTATGAATCGAAAGTTTACTCCGGCACATACCCTTCTGACGAGTTGTTCTCGGCGGAGAGCGGCGTGCATTCAGCTTGCGCAATTAAGTCTAGCAAAGGCCATGTTAAGCTCAAAGGTGCAGACGAAGCCACAACTCCTACTTTCGTTGATTTCTCGGGCGTTTCTTACATTGAAGATGGCAGTGCCAATCGATATCTGTTCACTCTCAAGTTTGATGAAAAAGTGCCTACCGGATCAGGTTCTGGTGTAAGTATTGAGTTTACTTGCTTGGTGCCACAATCAAAGAACGCTGACATACCATCTTTGAAAATGAGTTACCTATACGATGCATTCCCTTCGTTATTCACAATAGAAGTTCCTGAGTACGTGGAGCTTTAAACATGAAGCGATTAATATTGCCGTTACTTATCACCCTGCCTTTGGCGGGGTGTTTTAATTCTGATGACAGCCCATCAGTAAAGATGATTGAACTAGATGAAGCAATAGAGCAGAACTATACGGTCACTGAAGGTAAGGTTTTTTCAATAAAGATCCCTAAGATTAAGGGAGAGCTTATCTTGGCTCAATCGGAAATAAAGGGTGTGTCAATAAATGCTGATTCTGATGGGTGGGTGATCTCTTTTGATGCTCCTTGGGTAAGCGTTGAAACTGACAATGCCAACAACTCAGTGCCTTACAGCTTGACGCTAAAACAAAGGGTAAATGAGTTTAAAGAGATAAAGAAAACAATTTATTTTAATGTTATGGATATTAGCTCTCCACCTAAACTGGATTTTTCACCAGCCAGAGTGAAGCCATCAAGCGTCTCTGTTCAATTTAAGGGGAAGGCGGTAGAAAAAAATAAACTTATCGTAAAAACACGCACAGAGCATGGCTTTATATTGCCATTCAAAGTCATCGAGTTAGATGCGGATGATATATCTTTGGCTGTATCAGTAACGCAAAATCAAAGTGCATTGTCAGGCGCGAAGATTGAGCAAGTGGGTGATGAAGACTTTAATTTGATCGTGCCTGTTGATGTGAGTAATAACCTAAAAGATGTCGATGTTACTTTGATAGTCTCTGATAGTGACGGTATGAACACGTACACTATTAGTCACCGCAGACTAATCACGCCACATGTGAAGATGAATTTTAAGGGTGCTATTACAGTATCACCATCCAAACCAGTAAATGTTTATTTTGATAAAAACTTCGTGGGAGCTGATTATCACTTTGAAACACGTTTTTTCGAAAAAGACATGTCACTCTTATCTTCTAATGTTTGGCTGGACGTTAAATTAGCCCCAGAAAGCGACTCGGTTGAATTTTCAGTTAAAGGTATAACTAGTAATTGGGAAGGTGTTGTAGAGATTACTGTTGTGCGTGACGGTGAGCGAGGCGTTCACCACTACCCCATTAGAGTTCAGAAGTAGTCTGTAGTTTTTAAAGCGGCGTTCAGCATGAAGCCTATCGCCGCCGTTAGTCATGAACACTCAATCATTTAAAATCAACTTATTAACGTTGTGTCACCTAAGCTCTGCATTGTAGGGCTTAAGTTCCCCCATCATAGAATTCGCGCTTAAACCTAATTTATCATTTTGAATCACTTTAGTTAAATTAAAATTGAGTTATTCTGTTAGTCATTCTAGCTAGACGCAGATACTTACAGTGAATGTAGGCTTTCAGCTTCTTTTTGCCATAATAATCGCCCGAGCGAAGCCTATCTAAGCTTTCAAGGCCTCAAACTTACATTCATTTTGATAATTAATTGATCAAAACTATAATGTTTAAGCCCTATATAGCTAAATATGTATAATTATTAATCATTTACAAAGGTGGATTGTGTCTAACCTATTGTCTTTTGCAAATTAAATACATAAGAAAATAACAAAAAAGTGTAAAAAAACAGTGGAAGAGAAACTATCACGTCAATAAACGAAAAACCTTGTGGATTATCGGTTCAATTCGACAAGTATATCTTTCGTGCACGGAGCAAGTTAAGAAAAACAGCTCGGCATTTGGTGAATGGTCACCTTAGCAATTTTCTTAAAATTTAAATGGAGTTATACACATGTTAGTAAAAATTATCATCGTTCTTATCCTTACAATCGCTGTTGGTGTTTTAGGTTTCTCTGACATCGGTGAAGGTGTTTTCAATTTCGTAGACAAATCAGCTGCTGCTGAATTCGCAGAAGATGCTCGCGATTTAACTCAAATTATCGAAATCTACAATACTGATGTTCAAGGTGCTCGTACTGCTTTCACTGAAGCGTTCAATGACGATCTTCTTACTGAATCGCCGACAACTATCGAAGACCTTAGCCTTGCCAACTTGAGCGCTGCATTGGTTTCATCTGATAACGGTGGTTTCATGAAGAAACCGGTTAGCGCTGACTACACTTTAGTTGTTGATGCAGCTACACCTGGTGCAACTAGCGCTTACTTGCGCTTCCAAACTGAATCAACTGATGTTTGTAATGAGTTGAACGAAATTGCCGGTATTGCATCTCCAGCGCCTGTTGATCTTGCTACTGATGAGTTAGCGGCTATGGTTGCTGCTAATGTTAACGGTCTTGAAGCGATTTGTTTAACCGATTCTACCGATTCGTTGCTTAACGTTGCGTACTACCGTTTAGGTTCTGCTCAGTAATTTTACACTGAGTTGATAGTCTAACCTATCACTTTGAAAAGCCTCGCTGAAGCGGGGCTTTTTTTTGCGTGTAATTTATTTTTCATTATTGTTTAAATAATTCCTAAATCGTTTATCATATGCACTCGCATGGATTGCATTATTGTAAAGGAATACGTTATGAACGGGACAATTATATTAGGGATGATATCGCTTTTTATCATCATGATATTAACTACACCAAGTTATATTGACTCTGAAAGTGTACAGGCTTGGAAACAAGCTCAGGATATATCTTCCACTCTTTCTGGGCTTTCCGTATCTAAAGAAAACTACGAAATGGTTAGTAATTCGCCGCTGACGGTAGCCAATTGGAGAACTGAAATTGAAAGTTTGGGGCGTCCGGTTCCTGCTTATGGAAGCTCTCAATGGTTTTATGGGATAAATGCAACAGGTACGTTTTTTTGCCTACGTGTAAATGGGAGTATGCTCAACAATAGGTGGTATAGAACACTTCAGAAAGCACAGCAAAAGTCTGGTTTTTTCACATTTGTGAATCAAGACTGTGGTGCAACAGAAAATTTTGCATCTTCACCTGATTTTGCAGTAGTTCCTTCAATATCAATAACCGCTTACATGGGGGATTAGTGCATGTTAAAAGTATTTATGTTGATTGCTATATTATTGACAACAGGGTTTGGCGTTCAGTATGCGTATTTTGCCAACTTCAAAGCAACAACGATTTCTCAAAATGAGTTGACGGCCAGCTCTATTTTAAATCGATTGAAATCATACGCTGTAAAGAACGGTGAAACTTATTTGATGCCTCTTGGGGTAAATGGCGATGAATATCATGAGCTGCCAACTTATATAGCCGGTAGTCGTGTGACTCGTAGTGGCATTCCATTTATGTATTGTCCTTTTTCTGATGCCCCACTTGGTAGCGAAGATTCAGATATTAAATTGAGTGAATCTGAAGATTACAAGGTAAGCGTAGTAAACAGCGCGGTAACTAATGAAAGAGATTATGTAATAGGATCACCAGCGTCACCTGTTGCAGATGTGGTTGCTCTGCTGATATCGCTGGAAAAAAGATCACAAATACCCGATTGCAGAGACGTTGAAGTTAATGCAGAGGGTCGATACGTTCTTGGTGGTAATAGCGTTAGGACTGGTCGCGTGTACGCTTTAACTATTCACGATATTCAGGTTTCAGAACAGGTTAATGTTCAATACGTGGGTTCTGCTGGAAATGCGCTTAATGTAGCGTTAAATGATGCGAGTAACAGGCCTACTGAAGAGCATATTATAGTTCTTAAAGGCGGGGAGTCATATTCCTTATCAAATGATTTTGTCTTTGAGTCAGCTTATTTGGGCAAGAAGGGCAGTATCATTGTACGAGGTGAAAGCCCAACGTCTTTAAGTAATATAACCACAACAGGTGGAAGTTCAGTGAATATGAGCTTTAATGGCATGTCTGTTGTTTTTGAAAATATATCTCTTTCAAACTCGATATCTCTAAACTTTGATAATGCCGATGTTAGAATGAGAAGACTAAGCGGCGGCGTGACTTCAATCACTTCAAGTGAAGTCCATTTTGATAATGTTGGGTTTAATGGTAATACGCTTAATAAAACAGCCCTATCTATCATTAGTTCCAGTGTTTTTGTGCAAACGGGTTTAAACATAACAGGCCACACCAATCCTGCAACTTACATAGAGGACTCAAAGCTAACAACTAACGCGTTAACCTTTAATCTCGGAATTGGAAGTTCGGGCATAGGCGTTCAATTACTCAATAGTGAGTGGTCTTCACGAACAACAAATCTAGTTTACTCGGTTCGTTCTGGGGCGACGGCGCAAACAGTTGTTTATATTGACGGGTTAAGCCGATTCGCATGGTCAGGTGGTGGGGTATTGGGTTCTGGTAACTTGGACTATGGTGTTTTTGTGGAAGGTGAAACTGTCATACAAAACGCTGATTTTATGTTTGATTCAAACACTAGTGTCGCTCTTGGTCTGTCTGCGGGGGCTAGGGCTAATCTGTCATCAATGACATTAGGTGATTCGTCTTCTTATGTGGGTGTGGGCTTGCTCGACAATGGCGGTTCATCAGTAAGAGGTGATGTTTCTATTTATGCCTCCACTTGTTTTGCAGGGGATGGTTTCACTAACAGTTTGACTGGGGTAGTAAGAGACGACACGGTAACGCAGGTTAACCCCGATTTCAGCATTGTTGTTGGAAGTGTCTCAAGAGATGTTAACTTAGATGTAACTGATAAATTCAATACAATGAGCACTACTTGTTTGTAGTGTAACAAAAGGATTTAGCGCATAGATGCGCGACAGTTTTTAACTGTATTTATAAGGATGTTTGAAAGATGGCCAGTAGCGTAATTGAAGAAAGCTCAAATAAGGATGATGTACACAATCTATATAGCATGACGCCTGAAAAGGTCAAAGTCGTGGTAGATGAGCTTTATGGCTTAGATAAAACAGTTTATGACTACCTGTGGGATCGTGGTGAGATATCGAAAAACGCTGTAGATACCATTGTTTACCAGATGCTTGATGGCAACATGGGGGTGGAGAGCTTTACTGACGTATGCCTTGAGTTGGGGTTAATAAAAAACGATAAAATCACAGAGCTAAGTCTCGAAGTGGATCCTGCTGAACTTGCGGATAAAGAACTTATTGAGCCGAGCATTCCAATTGATGTGCTAAAGCTTCATAAAGTCATGTTGAACGCGACAACTGAAAAGACGGTTTTCTTATCTACGCTAAAATCGCCAATATTGGCTGAGCAAGCATTAAAGCGCTATTTCCCTGGGCTTAGTTTTTACTTTACACCAGCCAACCTAAATCGTGTTAATAGGTATCTCAAGGAGATTGAGAGTTATTACCGCGAAAAGGGGACTTTGCTTGAAGCACTTGTTAAAAAAGCAATTCGTGAAAAAATCACGGATATTCATATAATCCCGACCTATACAGGGTACATGATTCAGAATCGTCATTTAGGGACACTCTATACCGAACGCGTGGGTGGCGATGAAGAGTTTTTCTCTATTATCGCGAAGCTGAAGATTGAGTCCAAAATGGACATCAATGAAAGACGCCGCCCGATGTCTGGAGCGTTCACAGTGCCCTCAAATGGCCGTCGGGTGGACTTACGAACAGAAACAATACCAACGGCCATATCAAATAAAGAAGCGGCTGTAATCCGTATCTTGAACGGTGATGACTCAAACAGTAATCTTGATGAGCTAGGTATTACGCGGTTGGATGAGTTTAAAAAAGCGATTTCATCAGAGAATGGGTTGGTTCTTGTGTGTGGTGTTACCGGTTCGGGTAAATCCACCACACTAATGGCCACAATACGAACCGGTAAAGACCGCTATTCAGAAAGCATTATCTCACTTGAAGATCCGGTTGAAAATAAACTGGCAAGCATTAAGCAGGTTCCCATAAACGAAGCTGCTGGATTAACCTTTCCCGCTGGCCTTCGTTCAGCTATGCGTCTTGACCCTGACACTATTATGATCGGTGAGATTCGAGATGAGGAAACATTGAAAATCGCATTCAGGGCATCTGAAACAGGACACTTAGTATTAGCGACTCTGCATACATCTGACATAAGAACAACAATCGACCGATTGGTTGGTCTGGGGGCAGATAGAGGTCACTTGGAGAGTCAGATAAGAGGGATCATTGTTCAAAAGCTAATCAAAATAAAATGTGTCAAATGCAATGGTACCGGAAGGGTTATGGAAGCTATTGATGATGAAGAGCCTGCTGAGCGTCAATGTCGAAAGTGTAATGGTCGCTTCTATACTGGAAGAACGATCGTATCAGAGTGTGTTTATATAAACGGACCTGAAGCAGCAAGAAATCTCATGAACCGAGATGTTGAACCATGGTGGCAGAGTAAAATGGAAGATGCTTTCGAAAAAATGAAAGAAGGGATCACTGATGAAAGAGAGTTTATAAGCGCTTTCGGCGAAGAGGCTCGGGTTATGTTAGCCAAGAATGCTGGAGTAGATGAAAATGAGTGCTGAAAAAGCCTACGGTAAAGTCATTCTCAAGGAATATATCGTTACCATAAGACAATCTAATAAAGTCATCAAAAAGACAGTATCGGCAATTAGCCCTGACGCGGCAAGAGCTGGTTCTGAAGTTTACGGGAGAGTGCTGAATGTCAAAAAATCCCCAATTAAAGTTGGCGCTATTGTTGGTGCGGTGTTGCAGAGCATTCCATTTGTTGGAGTGCATGTAGCGTCCTTTGCTACTTCGCGCCTGAGCACCAATGATAGATTCCAGTTTTTCCAAACGTTATCAAATTTTTTGAAAGGTTATACTGTTGATGAGTCATTGAGGATGATGAGCGAGAATTTTTCCAATCCAATCAAGCGTGTTTGTAATGAAATAAGAACATTGCCTTCGGGAGATTTCGCTGATCAGTTAAGCGTGCTAAATGAGAGTGATTTCCCATCTATTATCGTTGAGGTTATAAGAGCCAACTCAAAAGTAACGTCACTTTCCGAAACATTAATGGAAGCTGTTCGTTTTGAGCGCAAGCTTATAGAGATTAAGAAGCAAGACCGACTTGGCATGTATATGGCCATAGGTTATTTTCTTGGTGCATGCTTTTCAATGGTCGGACTGTGGTACTCATACCCAATGCTCGAAGGTATGAAGTATTTTGATATTATTCCGAAAGAGGGTGACGCAAGGGATAGTTTAAACTTCCTGCTCTGGATTTCGGAAATCTGCTATATAGCTGCTAAGTATTTACTATATGTGTGGGGTGCCATTGCATTGTGGCTGTGGATGGGGCGTTGGTTCGTGCCTGTTATCACAGATAAGATCCTGCTGTTTATTCCGGTACTAAGAGAAGTAATGCTTCTTAGGGAAAACTTTCTTGCTTGTTACCAAGTTGGGGTTTTGGTTGAGAAGGGGATTGAATTGAAATCAGCAATTGAACAAGTTGAAAAATCTCTTGTAAACGGCGCTCTAAAAACAGATTTTAAGCGTGTTCTTGACCTTATGGTAAAGGGAGTGCCTGATTGGCAAAAGGGATTCTATAGTTTTAGTGATTTAGACAGAGCGCTTCTTATGAGTGCTGGTAGCAGTAAGGAAGTTGCTCAGGTTTTCCAAGCGCAAGCAGACCAATTTTTATTGAATCACCGGAATGGGATAAAATGGTTGGGTATCTGGCATATTGTCGTTTCAGCCGTGTTTGGATTAATACTGATATATGCATTAACAATAATAATGTTTTTACCTGCTGCTGGTGGCTTGCAAATGGTTGATGATTTTTAAAATGATAATGGAGTTATCAAAATGAATAAGTTAATCAAACTAAAACTTTTGTTTTTAGCTTTATCAATTTCTTTTGCGGCCTCATCGGAAAATGATAGCGAGTCGAGTTTGCAACGTATGAGCCAAGGTAATTACGCACAGGTGTACACGTCATCATTGCATGATGAGATGTCTATCATTGATCGATATACGGAGGGCGGTGTTTATTACCTCAGAGGAGAGGTTAACTCTTTCGGTGAAGATGAAGTCATCAACACTCAGCAAGAGGTTATTTTTTGCAGCGGCACTGACTTAACCTTCACGGAAGTCGCAAAGCTATCACTATCCAGAGTTCAATTTGAAGATCACGATGGTTTGGTGATTAAGGATTCAGCTTCAACAGGCGCATTACCAAATCAGTTTATCTCAGATTTAGAAGATGGGTTGAGAAACAATGGCAATAGCAATGCAAAGGGTCGATTTTGCTACAAAGTAAACAATTCAGATGTGAGTTACTTTACGGCAGGCTCTGAGGATGCCAGCCACTGCGAAGAAGGCTCATCGACAGGGGTTTTTCTTGATCCCGTTACTAGTAACAGGTGCGAGCTTATACTAGACATGGATTTAAAAGCAGGTGAGTCGCGCTATATTAGACAGCCAGAAGCTAGCTTTAGGACTATCGCTCAAGGATTTGTGCGATGCAATGATGATGGCTTTGGGCAGCCCACACTTGAGCTTATTGCGAACCCAGCAAGCTGCGGAACGACGAGTACTTCCACCTGTAATTACTCGTGTATATGGGCGGATGGTTTGGCTTGCTCAGGCGCTTCCATGCCACGATGGGGAGGCGGTAGCTGTGGGGGTATTGGCGCAACCCTGTTTAGGGATGATGTGATTAATATTAACTCGTCAAGAGCGCTTTCATTCAATGTTCAGTCTGGATTACAGTATGAAGGATCGGCAGTGATGAGCTGTAATCAAGTAGGAGAGCAGTCTGTTTGGGTTATCGATAGCTCTAATTGCGATGTGGTTGATGATTTAGTCGGATTTTGAGCTATATTAAGAGTCTATTTTCTCTGCGGCAACGGATGGCGGCTATGCGGAACTTATGCTTTCTGATTTTGATGGTATTCAGCTCCAGTAATTTTGCAAGTGGGCTGAATACGCTCGAATTCACACAATCATACATCGATTGCGTTAAGTCTTTCAGCGCGGAGTCTACTTTTTCTGAAACTGTAGGTAAGGCTGAATCAGGCCTTATGAAT
>TARA_R110001592_G_scaffold150202_3_pt1 | contig 18704 bp, 24 predicted proteins | sample TARA_R110001592 | Tara Oceans TARA_R110001592 (sample SAMEA4398387) | marine metagenome | biome: Polar Biome; feature: [SRF] surface water layer (ENVO:00010504); material: water (ENVO:00002006), including particulate matter (ENVO:01000060) such as... | depth 5 m | reverse complement strand
AGCCATATTAAAGTAAATTAAAATATATTTTTTACCTTAATACGAATATTAACTAAAAATAATTTTATGGAGACAACGGGACTCGAACCCGTAACCGTATGCTTGCAAAGCATATATTCTACCAATTGAAATATATCCCCAATATTTATTTATATAAAATATTTATTTTATATAAATAAATATAAAAGAAAGAATAAATTTATGCACCACCCCACCAATAAACTACTGTAAATAAAAATAACCAAACAACATCAACAAAGTGCCAATACCAAGCAGCAGCTTCAAAACCAAAATGATGTTGTTGAGTAAAATGATAGTTTATTTGACGAATTAACATAATAAGTAACATAGTTGTACCTACTAAAACGTGAAATCCATGAAAACCAGTAGCCATAAAAAAACTAGAACCATATACACCATCAGATAAGGTAAAAGAAGCTTCTACATATTCAAAAACTTGAAATAATGTAAAAATAACGCCTAAACCAACAGTAGCAATTAAACCTAAAATAACTTGTTCTCGTTGACCTGCTACAATTGCATGATGAGCCCAAGTAACAGTAACTCCAGAAGATAATAAAATAACAGTATTTAATAAAGGAATTTCCCAAGGAGAAAATACTTCAATACCTGCGGGAGGCCAGATACAACCTAATTCAACAGTAGGCGCAAAAGAAGAATGAAAAAAAGCCCAAAAGAATGCTAAAAAGAACATTACTTCTGAAATAATAAACATAAGCATACCATATCGTATACCAACTTGAACAACTTGAGTATGGTGTCCTTGATAAGTAGCTTCTCTGCAAACATCTCTCCACCAAACAAAAAGACTAGCAACTAAAGACAAAAAACCAAAAAAAAGAGTAAAGCCTCCTCCGATATATGTATGCATATACATAACACCGCCTAATGCCATAGTTAATATAGAAAGAGATGTTGTTAATGGCCAAGGACTTGGATCAACAAGATGAAAAGCGTGTCTTTGTTCTGTTTTTACGTATGAAATATTAGTCATAATAAAAATATTTTTTTTTTATTTTAAAATAAGAAGAAAATTTTCCCACCATATAATTATAAAAGGGGATTGTTAATTATAAAGTATTATTAAAAAATATAATAAAGTAATAATATGTTACTTATTTTTACTCTATTAATTCTTATATAAAATATAATAAATAACATATTTGCTACCGGAGTTTTTCAAATATATTATTTATTATACTTTAGTATTAATGATAGTATTGATATATTAAGTATAAAAATAATACTAAGACTATTATATCTTAATCTATATTTTAAACTTATTACTTTATTTAACTAATCTCACACTAGTATTTAAATTATTAAATACCTGATCAAATACTTCTTGACGCCGAACATTAAATTGTTTACGCATAGTTAATAAAATAGCACCAATCATAGCGACTAATAAAATTAAACTAGCCATTAAAAAACAATAAAAATAATAGGTATATAATAACTCACCAATAGCTTCTATATTTGTAGTAGGGTTTATATTATTAGACCATACTATTATATTTAAATCTTTTTGTAATAAAATAATTTGAGAATCTAAATTTAAACTCGCACCAGAAAAAAAAGGTACTAAATCATCATTAATAACAGAGAGTATTTCTATAAAAAAAATAATTAAAACTAAACCACCAATAGGAATATAACGTAAAACACTTTCTTTTAACTCTGTAACACGAATATTTAGCATCATAACAACAAATAAGAACAAAACAGCAATAGCACCGACATAAACTACTAAAAAAATCATAGCTAAAAATTCTGTTTCTAACAAAAGTAATAATCCTGCAGAATTGCAAAACACTAAAACAAGAAATAAAATAGAATGCATCGGATTACGAGCACTAACTACTAAAGCTCCTGAAACTAGGGCTAAACTACCAAGAATATAAAATAATAATACTTCAATATTCATATTATATATATATATTTATTTTATAATTTATAAAGCAGGGCACCAATCAAAGGCTACTAAAATACCTGCTGTAAATAATACCCATCCTAAAGCTAAAGGTAATAAAACTTTCCAACCTAATCTCATTAATTGATCATATCGATATCTAGGATAAGCCCCTCTAACCCAAATAAAAGCAAAAACCATTAAAGACATTTTTAGACCAAACCATAGAGGACCTGGTATCCAATTTAAAGGAAAAATATTAATTAAAGGTAACCAACCACCTAAAAATAATATTGTTAATAAAGCACACATTATTAATATATTTGTATACTCACCTAAAAAAAATAATGCAAACCCCATAGCAGAGTATTCTACATTATAACCAGCTACAAGCTCTGCTTCTGCTTCAGGTAAATCAAAAGGAGCTCTATTTGTTTCTGCTAAAGCAGATATAAAAAACATTAAAAAAACAGGAAACAACGGTACAATATACCATATACTCTCTTGAGCTAAGACTATGGCACTTAAATTTAAAGATCCCGCGCAAAGTAAAACATTAATTATGATTAATCCAATTGATACTTCGTAAGATACCATTTGTGCTGTAGATCTTAAAGCACCTAAAAAAGCATATTTAGAATTACTTGCCCAGCCAGAAGTAATAATACCATAAACACCTAAAGAAGATACAGCGAATATATATAAAATACCAACATTTAAATCAGATAAAACTAAACCTTCGCCAAAAGGTACAACAGCCCAACCCATAATAGCTAAAAGAAAGGTTAAAATAGGAGCTATTATAAATATAATAACATTTGATGTACTAGGTAAAATTGTTTCTTTTACTAATAATTTTAAACCATCGGCTAAAGCTTGACCAAGTCCCCAAAGACCTACAACCGCAGGACCTCTTCGTCTTTGAATCGAGGCTAAAATTTTACGCTCGGCTAAAGTAAAATAAGCGACAGCAATTAATAAGGGTATTACAATAATTAATATTTGTAATACCCAATTGATTATTTGAAATAACATATATGTATAATTTTTATTATATGAATCTATTTAAAGATTTTATTTTAGAATTCTATTTAAAATTAAATATAATTTTATTTTACAGATTATAAAGTAATCCTTTTAAAGAAAAACAATATTTAGCCAATTTTTATAAATATTTTTTTTTTATTTTAAATTTACTTTTTATCTAAAAATATTATAAATGATTTATAATTTAATGGGTTTTTGTTGTTTTCTTTTTTCTATTGTAATAATATAAAAATAAAAGCCGAATATCAGACTTGAACTGATAACCTATTGATTACAAATCAATTGCTCTACCAATTGAGCTAATTCGGCATATTATTAATTTTAAGTATTAATCAGGGCGTAGCGCAGCCTGGTAGCGCGCCTGTTTTGGGAACAGGAGGCCGCGTGTTCAAATCACGCCGTCCTGATACTATAAAAAAGATAAAAACAAAATAATTTTTATTATTTTGTTTTTATCTTTATATATATTTTTATATACTTTTCAGATAATTTATCCGTAAAGAATTAAAAATGCCATCATTATAGCGAATAATGCGATTGCTTCACATAAAGCGAAACCTAAAATACAAATCTTGAATAATTCTTGTTGAAGAGAAGGGTTTCTAGATACACCAAGAATATATGAACCGAATACGATACCAATACCAGCACCAGAACCTACTAATCCGATAGATGCAGCTCCTGCACCAATTAATTTTGCACTTTCTAAAATCATAATTGAGTTTTTCATGTTAAAAAAATTAACCATAGGAAAAATACTTATCTTTAAACAGTTTTTATTGCTTAGTGTTTATATAACCATACCTTTATACCAAAACTACCATATTTAGTTTTACCTTTTAATTGAATATAATCAATATCCGCATTAATTTTTGTTAAGGGTATAGAACCATATCTAAACCACTCCATTTTTGCCATAGGTGCTCGACCTAGTCGACCGGAGCAATTTATTCTTAAACCTCTAATATTATGTTTATTTTTTATTTGATTTAAAGAATCTCTTAATGCTTTTTTAAAATTCATATTAGGTTTTTCTAATTCATTAATTAAATAATTACCTAATAAGGAAGCACTATCTCCAATATCTTTTTTATATACTATAGAAAGATATATTTTTTTATCAAAATATTTATTTAATTGATTTTCTATATGATCTATAACTTTTTTTGGATTAATATACCAATTTTGAGATGAATTTTTTTGTTTATCTTTAAAAAAAGGATTAATAGAATCTTTTTTTAAATTATCAATATAATTCTTATATTTATACGCTTTTTTTGAATTAATTAAGACATCTTTTTTAATAGAAAGTCCTCCTTCATAAATAAAAACTTTAACTAAATATTTATTATTAATTTCTTTAATATAAATTTTATCTACTAAGATTTTTAATTGTTTAAAAACACTACTTATATATTCACGAATATAAATATCTATCTGTAATTTTCCTGTTTCTAAACTAAAATATTTATAATCACTATACCACGCAGAGTGCCAACTTTTATTATTATTAAGTCGAAAAGATATAGGATTTACTTTTTGAGACATATGTTTACAAGTAAAATAACTTCCTAACTCAAATAAATCATTAGCATCTTTACTACTAGTTTGACTTATTTCTTTGATATCCCAAGATTCTTTATTAGTATTATAAGTATATAAAGAATTTTCTAAACGCATTAATCGTGTTGAACGACGAGTCATATTTAAGCTTTTTTACCTTTTTTCTTTTTTTTTACTCCATATCTACGTGTAGAAGCAAATTCTCCAAATTTATGACCAATCATATCATTAGTAACACGTAAACTAATAAATTTATTTCCATTATGAATATCAAATTCATGATTTACAAATTCTCTTAAAATAGTACAGTTCCGAGACCATACCTTAAAACGTTTAAATTCATTTTTTAATGCTAAAACTTTTTTAAGTAATTTAACATCAAAAAAAGGACCCTTCCATTTTGATCTACTCATAATGTATTATTATTTTATTTGTATTTTCTTTTAATTTTTTATTTTTCTTTTAGTTTTATATCCTTTTGTAGGACGTGCCCAAGGTGTTACTGAAATACGACCACCAGAAGTTTTACCTTCACCTCCACCATGTGGATGATCTATAGGATTCATTGCAACACCTCTAACGGTTGGTCTAATACCTAGATGTCTTGAGTATCCAGCTTTCCCTCCTTGTAAGTTTTTATGGTCTGGTTTTGATACTATACCTATACTAGCTAGACAATTAGAAGAAATTGTTATTTCTTTTTTTGATTTAAGTCTTATTGTAGCTTTTTCATCATCCTTTTTTATTAACTTAGAAAACATTCCTGCTGCTCTAACTAAGGAAGCCCCTGCTTTTGGATGTGTTTCAATATTATGAATTTTAGTACCTAAAGGAATTTTACTTAAAGGCATAGCATTACCTACCTTTATACTAACATTTTCTTCCCTAGTAGATATTAATGTATCACCTACCTTTATACCATCAGCTGCTAAGATATAACGAATATCTCCACTTTTGTAAATAATTAAGGCAATATAAGCAGATCTATTAGGATCGTATTCAATTCGATAAACAATACCAGGGATATCTAAAATCTCTCTAATAAAATCTATTTTTCTATAAGATTTTTTATGACCTCCTCCTCTATGATAGCTAGATATTAAACCACTATTATTACGCCCTCCATTTTCTTTTATTCCAAACGTTAAGCTTTTTAAAGATGGACCCCTCCAAATATTATCTTTTAGATAATCTATTTTTATCGTATGTCGTCTTGTGGGAGTCGTTGCTTTATAATATTTTAAACTCATTTCTTTGATTATTTATTTATTTATTTTCTCTAGTAGCTCAGTTGGTCAGAGCGTGTGGCTGTTAACCATAAGGTCGTTGGTTCGAACCCAACCTAGGGAGTTTATTTTATTAACTACACAATATAATTATACCTTTTATTATAATTAAATATAATGATTATAAGATATAATTTATTAAATTTTTATATGCCTAAAAAGGCATCAAATATAAGGTACCAAATAAGTACTTAAAAATTGAAGTAAAAGGATTCGAACCTTTGCATGTCCATATCAAAAACGGATGCCTTACCACTTGGCTATACTTCACTATGGCTTATACTTCATTAATACTGTTGCGGGAATAGGATTTGAACCTATGACCTTCAAGTTATGAACCTGACGAGCTACCGAACTGCTCTATCCCGCATTAAGTATAAATTTAAAAAATTAATATAAAGATTAATATAAAAATGACACTAAATAATTCACTGAACGATTCTATTATAAGAATTAAAAATGGTTATAAAGCTAAAAAACAAGTTATTGTTTTAAATAAATCTAACCTATGTTTAGAAGTATTACAAATATTACGTAATGAAGGCTATATCAAAGGCTTTAAAATAGAAAAACAATCTATTGTTGTAATGTTAAAATATTTTCAAGATAAGGCTGTAATAAAAAATATTATTTCTTATTCTCCTTTAAGTATAAATAATAATTTATCCTTTAAACAATTAAAACAAGTTTGTGAGAATAAAGAGAATAGAACAAATGGATTAAGTTTAAATATTTTATCAACTTCTTACGGTATATTAACAGACTATGATTGTCTAAGTAATAAAGTAGGTGGTAAACTTTTATTAATGATTATATAAAAAATCTTCAAGAAATTAAAATGTCAAACTTAGGAATAAAAGAAATTAAAGTACCTTCGAGTCTTAAATTAAAATTAAATAAAAATATACTTAATATAGAAAGTAATTTTGGACATTTAGCTTATGAAATAAAAAATAACTTTATATTAGAACTAACAGATAAAAATTCTATAAAATTTTATCCTAAAGAAAAAGGATCAAAAAATATAAAATGTATTTGGGGTACTCAATATAGTTTATTAAAAAATTCAATAAATGGGTTATCTAAAGGCTACACAAAAACACTAGACTTAATTGGTGTAGGTTTTCGAAGTAGTTTAGATAAAAATAAATTAATACTTAAATTAGGATTTAGTCATGAGGTAATTTATAATATACCTTCAAATGTTGTTATTAAATGTCCTAAACAGGATAAGATTATTATTTTTGGTATTAATAAGCAAGAGGTTAATGAAGTAGTATCAAAAATACAATTATTAAAAAAAATTGATCCTTATAAAGGTAAGGGTATTCTATTAGAAAACACTAAACTTCGACTAAAAGAAGGAAAGAAAAAATAAAGCATATAAAAAATGCAAAAAATAATTAAATTAAATTCTTTATTATATAAGTCTAATAATTTTAATTATGGTCAATTGTTATTAAATAAAAATATAATATTAACAGTTAGATCTGATTTACTAAATAAAAATATTTATTTTAAAAAAATTAAAAAGTTAGAAAAATTATTAATCTTATATAATAAAAAAATAATTTCCTATACTACATTAAATTTTTTAGTAAAAAAAAATAATAAAATTATTAATACTAAATCGAATTATTCATTTTTAAAAATATTAACTGAATTAAGCTGGGAATCTGGTATTCTTATAAGAAATAAAGAAAAAATAAATAATATTACTTTTTCTAAAAATTAGATTACCAGCTTGATTTTTTTGTTCCATTTACAAGACCTATACTAATTAATTCTCGTAATTTTATACGTGATAATCTAAAAGACTTTAGTACACTATGTGTACGACCTGTTATTAAACAACGATTACTTAAACGTCTTTTTGAAGAATCCTTAGATAATTTATTTAATTCTATTTGAGACTTATATCTAACAGACATATCTTGTTCTCGATCTTTTAATATTCTTTTTAAGCTTTCACGTTTTTTGAATAATGTTAAATAACATTCTCTTCTACGCTTATCTCGTTCAATAAGGTTAGCCATTGTAATATATTATAATAAGTTTTTATTCATTAAAATTAATTTTTAATGAGTGCATTGGGGTTCGAACCCAAGACCCACAGGTTAAAAGCCTGATGCTCTACCAACTGAGCTATACACCCTGTATATTTTATATAATGTTTTAAAAATTTTCTATTTAAAATAAAAAAAAATAACTTTATTATGGTAATAAATTCACCATTAGAACAATTTTGTATTAATTCTTTAATTCATTTTGAATTAGGAAATACTTCTTTATCATTTACGAATTCTTCTTTATTTATGTTAATTAGTTGTGCTTTAATGTATTTTATGTATAGCATTTCTATACATCAAGCAACTATTATTCCTAATAATTGGCAATCTGGTTTAGAATCTTTATATGAATTTATCGGAAATACTTTAACACAATCTGTATCTGATCAAAAAGAAGCAGAAAAATATTTTCCTTTTTTATTCTTTTTATTTTCTTTTATTCTATTTGCTAATTTAGTAGGTATGGTTCCTTATAGTTTTTGTATAACAAGTCATTTATGTGTTACATTTGCGTTAGGTTTAACTATTTGGTTAGGTACTACTATTATTGGTTTTAGAACACATGGACTACATTTCTTTAGTCTATTTATGCCATCAGGAGCACCTTTTGCTATTATGCCTTTTTTAATTGGTCTTGAATTACTTTCTTTTGTTTTTAAAGGAATTTCCATTTCTGTTCGACTTTTTGCTAATATGATGGCAGGTCACTCCCTTTTAAAAATTCTTGCAGGTTTTGCCTGGGCAATGTTATCAGCGGGTAGTCTTGGTATTTTTAGTGCAGCTATTACTTTAACAGTTGTTTTAGCTATTACTGGACTAGAGTTTGGTATTGCTTTCTTACAAGCTTATGTATTTACTATGTTAACTTGTCAGTATTTAAATGATTGTATTGCTTTACACTAATATTAATTTAATATTAATATAGTTCAAAGAATAAAATATTCTCTGAACTATATTAATGTTATTTATTATAAAAGGGTAATTAGCTCAGTTGGTAGAGCATCTCGTTTACACCGAGAAGGTCAATGGTTCGAACCCGTTATTGCCTATTATATATCTTATTTTATACCTTATTATATATATTTTTATACCATTTTATAAATAGTTAAAAAAATTATTAATTCATAACTAATACACAAGGGTATGGCTAATAAAATTTGACTTATAACATCTGGAGGTGACAACAAGGCACCAAAAAAAAATATTAAAATAAAAGCAATTTTTCTTTGATTTATAAGAATATTTAAAGAAATAATATTTAATTTTACTAAACTAAGAAGTATTAATGGACTTATAAAGACACAAAAGATAGAAAAAAATACTCTTAATAATAAAAAAATATATTCATTTAATTTACCTTCAAAATGTATATTCATTGAAGAAATCGTATTTGAAGTATCATTACTTATAAAAAAATGCCATATAAAAGGTATCATAAAAAAATAAGTAATAAGTGTACTAAGTAAACAAAAAAAATAAATAGATCTTTTTATTTTAGTTAAAAATAAAGCCTCTTTAAGATATAAACCAGGTATTAAAAAATAAACAAATTGATGTATTAAAAATAAAAAACTAAATACAACGGATATATATACACTTAAATTTAAATAAGTAAAAAAAGCTTCTGTTATATCTGTATAAATTAAAGAATATTCAAAGTTATCTATTTTTAAGTTTATAAGAGGTTTCGCAAAAAAATAAAATAATTCTAAAGAATAATAATAAGCTAGTATAAAAGTTAATATTGTAGATAAAAACACATAAGCGAGTCTATACTTTAGTTCTTTAATATGAGCTAAAGCAGATATATTATAAGTGAACATCAATAAAGTTTACTTTAGTTTTTAATACAATTAAAATATAATTAAGATATAATTAAAGTAATGTTTTTTATATACTTTTTATATGTCATTCGGATGAATGACTGAGCGGCTTAAAGTGCCAGTCTTGAAAACTGGAGTATTAATAATACCGTGGGTTCGAATCCCACTTCATCCTAATAAAAAAAAATATGATACAATTAAACTCTAATATAAATGTTATTGATAATTCTGGAGCTAAAATAGCTAGATGTATAAAAGTATTAAAGAGTGGTCAATATGCGTCAATAGGTGATATTATTGTAGTATCAATACGTAAGGCCCTTCCTAATAAAAAAGTTAAATTAGGAGAAGTGCATAAAGCACTTGTAGTTTATACTAAAAAAAATACTAAAAGATTAAATGGTAGCTATCTAAAAGTAGGTAAAAATGCTGTTATTTTATTAAATACTAAAACTTTACCTCAGGCTACAAGAATTTTAGGTCCTGTTCCTAGAGAATTGAAATTTAAAGATTTTAGCAAAGTCTTATCTATAGCAAAGAAAACAATATAAAAGATATGTGCTCAAATATAATGAACCATTCTAAAGAAGAAATGGAAAAAGGTAACAAAAAAAATCTGCCTTATAATAAAAAAATCTTTTTAACAGAACAGTTTTTAAATTATAAAACACTGATTGGTAATAAACTTAGATTTACAAATTCAGAATCTTATGAATATATTTTTGGTATTAATTTTACTGGTAATACTATACTAAATATAAGTAAATCTATAACTTTATTAAGAAGAGCTCTAATATTTATTAAGCAAGTAAAAAAAAATAATGGTAATATACTTTTTGTAGGTACACGTTATGATTTAAGAAAACTTATTAAAGAGATAGGTAATAAAACAGAGTCACCCTATATTAATTATAAATGGCCTAAAGGTTTATTAACTAATTGGGAAAATACCAATACATCAATAAAATTTTATCACTTATTTTTAAAGAAACTCGATATGAGAACAAAAAAACGATCTAGAATGGAAAATACGTTTTTTGGCTTAACCTCAATGAATCGTTTACCTGATGTTATTTTTATCTTTGATTTAAATACTGATTTAGAAGCTTTTAAAGAAGCTAAATCTTTAAATATTCCTGTAATTTCGTTTGTAGATACACATATTCCAAATAGAAGTATTGATTATCCTATACCTGCTAACACAGAATCAATTTTATCTATGATATTTTTTACTAGTTTAATTATATCTTCGATTACAAAATCAAGATAAAGCCTAAATAAGGCACTAAATAAAGGGCATTTAATATTTTTTATTTAAGATTTAAGTGCTTAAAAAATAAAATAAATCATTTATATAAATGATTTATTTTATTTTAAGGCGGGTATAACTCAGTTGGTTAGAGTGTCAGGTTGTGGCTCTGAAAGCCACGGGTTCAAATCCCGTTATTCGCCTTCTGACCCTTCATAATTAGTATTTTTTAGATAGAATTAAAAATATTCTTTATATATATATTCTTACTCTAAGTTTATTTTTTATTAATTTTTAAGTTGGAATTTTTATTCCACTAAAAAAATAATTAGGTATATTTTTTGATTTATTATTTTTCAATACTAATGTTATATTAAGTCCTTGAGTATTTTTTAATAGCTCATATTGATTTTCTAACTCAGAAAATATAGATAAATCTTCAATTCCAATATTTAAAGAATTAAAGTTTGATTTGATTTTTTTAGTATTTATTTCTATTATTTGAGGTAATATACTATAAATAATTTTATCCAGTAATGAATACATCATTTCTTTTCTTAAGGTAACTTTACATCCAATAGCTTTACCTTCTCTTAATTTAAATTGAGCTATAGATTTTTTTGCTTTAGTTATTTTTGGTTTTTGACCACTAATTAATTTTAATAACATTAAGGCTATAAAAAGCTTATTACTGTTTATTAATACTTCTTTATTAGTTAAACTTATTAAAATTTTATCTATTTTAGGGTGATTCATTACATTCTTTATTGTTTTCTTTAATAATAAATCTTTAAATAATTGATTATTTTTATAATGTTTTATTGACTTTATCATATCTTTTGTTATTTTTTTTATTTACTTATTTTTAATATATATAATTATATCTTTTATGAGTTTAAGTGTAATTGAATACGCTCCTGTGGTTTTATTATTAATTGTTAGTACTTTATTATCTACAATTATATTTTTTTTATCTTTTTTTGTCGCTTCTCAAAGACCAGATAATGAAAAAACCTCGGCTTATGAGTGTGGTTTTGATCCTTTTGATGATGCACGAGGTAAGTTTGATATTCGATTTTATCTTGTAGCAATTTTATTTATAATTTTTGATTTAGAAGTTTCCTTTTTATTTCCTTGGGCATTAACATTAAGCAAAATCACTTTATTTGGGTTTGCTAGTATGTCTATCTTTTTAGTTATTTTAACCGTTGGTTTTATTTACGAGTGGCGTAAAGGAGCTTTAGAGTGGGAATAAATTCTTTTAATTTTATTATCTAACAATAAAAGGTTTAATTTAAAATGTTTGAATATCCTTCAATTTTGTTATCATTGATAACATTACCTTTATTAGGTATATTAGTAATAATGATTTTACCTCAAAATAAAAATAATTTGGTAAAAATAGTGGCTTTAAATACTTCACTTATAACTTTCATTATTTCTTTAATATTATGGCTAAAATTTGATTTAAGTACGCCTAAATATCAGTTCGTTGAACACTTTTTTTCTGTACCTTATTCTAATATTAATGTCTTTATTGGAATTGATGGTATTTCATTGTTTTTCGTTTTATTAACGACTTTTTTAATTCCTATTTGCTTACTAGCAAGTTGGGATAGTATTAAAGTATCTATTAAAGAATATAATATTGCCTTTCTATTTATGGGATCACTTTTAATTTGTGTTTTTACCGTATTAGATGTATTATTTTTTTATATTTTTTTTGAAGCTATTTTAATTCCAATGTTTCTTGTTATAGGTATTTGGGGATCTAGGGAACGAAAAATTAGAGCTTCTTATCAATTCTTTATTTATACTTTAATTGGTTCTGTTTTAATGTTATTAGCTATTTTAACTATGTATGCTCAAACAGGAACAACAGATATTCAATTATTAAGTACAATAACATTTAGTCAAGATTTACAATTCTTTTTTTGGTTAGCTTTTTTTGCTTCTTTAGCAGTAAAAGTTCCTATGATTCCAGTTCATTTATGGCTACCTGAAGCTCATAGTGAAGCTCCTACAGCGGGTTCTGTTATTTTAGCAGGTATTTTACTTAAAATGGGTGGTTATGGATTTTTACGCTTTTCTATACCAATGTTTCCAGATGCAAGTATTTATTTTACGCCTTTAGTTTATACTTTAAGTGCTATTGCCGTTATTTATACTTCATTAACAACTTTAAGACAGGTTGATATGAAACGTTTAATTGCTTATTCTTCAGTAGCACATATGGGTTTTGTTACTATTGGTATGTTTACAATGAATTTACAAGGGATTGAAGGTAGTATTTTTTTAATGCTAAGTCATGGTATAGTTTCTAGTGCTTTATTTTTATGTGTAGGTGTTATTTATGATCGACATAAAACACGTATTATTAATTATTATAGTGGTTTAACTGTTGCTATGCCTTTATATTCTATTATATTTTTATTCTTTATATTAGCTAATATGGGGTTACCAGGTACAAGCTCTTTTGTTAGTGAGTTTATGGTTCTTGCAGGTGCTTTTAAGTCAAATATATTTATTACTGTATTAGCTGCTACTGGTGGTGTCTTTGGAGCTGCTTATTCTTTATGGCTATATAATAGAACGGCTTTCGGAAATATTCGATTAACTTATATTAATAATTTTCAAGATATAGATCGTAGAGAGTTTTTTATATTTTTACCTTGTATTTTTATTGTGTTACTAATGGGAATTTATCCTGAAGTATTTTTAAATGTTATGCATGTATCTGTTCAACATTTAGTAGAACAAGTACAATAATTTTATTCTATTATATAATTCTAAAGTATCTATCTTATGAATTTCTTTAATTTTTTTAAAAATGATTTTATAGTAGTATTACCAGAACTTTTTATATCTATAGCAATAATTTTCCTATTATCATATGGGGTGATTTATAGTACATCAAGTTCTTATAAGTATCCTATATTATCTGTAAATGTTAGTTGGCTAGGATTTTTAGTCTTAGCCATAGCCTTTTTATTGTGTATAAATAATAGTTTATGCTCTATGGTTATTTTTAATAACTTATTAATTGTTGATTCTTTTACAATTTTTATAAAAACTATTATTTTACTAAGTTCAATGCTTTGTATATTAATGTCTTTAAATTATTTAAAATATAATAAAATTAATAGCTTTGAATTTACTCTTTTAATCTTATTATCTGTTTTAGGTATGTTACTATTAGTGTCGTCATATGATTTATTATCTTTATACTTAGCAATAGAATTAATGAGCTTATCTTTTTATATTTTAGCTGCTTATAAAAGAAATTCAGAGTTTTCTGGAGAAGCTGGTCTTAAATATTTTATTTTAGGGGCTTTTTCTTCCGGTCTTTTATTATTTGGTTCTTCTATGTTATATGGATTTACTGGTATGACAAATTTTGAAGATATAGCTAAGTTAATTTTAGGTATCGGATCAACATCAGATACGTTATCATATAATGGTATATTTATTGGTATATTATTTATATCTATAGCTTTGTTATTTAAGGTCGCGGCGGCACCTTTTCATATGTGGTCACCAGATGTATATGAAGGATCTCCAACTCCTGTAACAGCCTTTTTTTCAACAGTACCAAAAATTGCTCTGTTCGCATTATATATTCGTTTATTTTTTTATACCTTTTATGACTTTATATCATTATGGCAAGAATTATTTTTAATTTGTGCTATTATTTCTATGATTTGGGGTTCTATTGCAGCTCTGTCACAAAAACGTATAAAACGTTTAATGGCTTATAGTGGTATTGTAAACGTTGGTTATATGTTAATTGGAGTCGCTTCAGGTACAATTAGTAGTATCGTAGGATTACTCCTTTATTTAGTTATTTATGTTATAATGACTATTGCCTTTTTTAGTTTTATTTTAGGAATTCAAAAATATAAAAGTAATTCTTTAAATATATATCTTACGGATTTAACAAATATAGGTAAAACAAATACTGTTGTAGCAATGGCAGTTACTTTAATTTTATTCTCTATGGTAGGATTACCTCCTTTAGCGGGATTCTTTGGTAAAATGTATCTATTTTTTTCTGTTATGAATTCAGAATTATATGCGGCTGCTATTTTAGGTGTTTTATCTAGTGTAGTAGCTGCTTTTTATTATATACGAATTATTAAATTAATGTATTTTGAAAATTCAAAAACATTTACTCTATATAAACCAATGGATCAAGCTAATTCTTATGTATTAGGAATTACTCTTTTTATTCTAATTATATTTTTTGTATCTTCTGATGCATTATTATTTAGTTGCCATAGAATTGGTTTATTACTTTCTTTATAAATAATTATTATTTAATTTTTATATTATTAATCTTTATTTACTCTTATATAAAGAAAGTAATAAAAATAATACTTTTATTATAAATTAAGTAATATTAAAATATCTTATTTATTATTTTATATATAAATATTCTTTTATTACCTTAGTTTATAGCCTATACTACCTTATTCCTTGTTCTCTCTTTAAAATATTTTAATATGTATATATAAGTTGATATTATAAATAATTACGGAAACACCCTAACCCATTCCGACCTAGACATGTGAAAGGTAATTATATATTATATACTATATTTATGGGACATAATATTAATTGTCAACTTATACTCATTTTAAAATTATATTTATTTCAAAAACAAGGTTATAACTTGTATTATTATTTAAAATATTTAATAAAAATTATAAAATATGTTAGAATCGATTAAATTAAAAGAAAATAGTAATAAAGATATAGCTTTAATTACTATAAATTCTACACAAAACAATACTCTTCTATTAGCAAAGGATATAAATGGTAAACAGTTAACATTAACTTCTTTAGGTTTAGCCTTAAAAAAAAAAAGAGGAAAACGTTCAGTCGCTAGTGGTGCTCAATTATCTGGTGAAATAATGGCAACTAAATTAATAGAATTGGGTTATTCTAAATTATATATTAAAGTTAAAGGTTTTGGTCGTGGTCGAGAGAGTGCCCTTTTTGGGTTAGCCTCTTCGGGTCTAATTATTGAACAACTTATGGATGTTACTCCAATACCACACAATGGATGTCGCAAAAAAAAATCAAGACGTATTTAATTTTTGACGACAATTACAGGGAAGAAGGGACTTGAACCCTTAACGATGGTTTTGGAGACCATAATTTTACCTATTAAACTACTCCCCTTGTATTGTATTATTTATAGTGCATTATTTGTATCCTATAGAAAAAGGATACACAAAAGTATTAAAAGGTAAATAAAAAATAAGAAGAAGTGGCTGAGTGGTTAAAAGCGGTAGACTGTAAATCTATTGTTAGTTCTACGTAGGTTCGAATCCTACCTTCTTCATTCATATTTATATTAAATAATTAGAATAGTTTATATGTTAAAACAAGCACTTATAAAAAATATAAATATCCTAACAATTATATTACTCTCTATAGTAATATATTTAGAAATTTATCGCTTTATTTTTTCTATTTTTATATTTCGTCTTATTTTATATATTAAAACTTTTGATTTTGTAAAAGAAAGAATAGCTATTCTTAAGAAAGACCAACATAGTATTTCAACTAATTGGAAAGAAGATAAAGATTTGATTTTTATCACTAAGTTTTGTAGATTTTTGTACTTAATAGGAAGTTTAGCAATTTTTTATTTTGTTTTCGAAGCTAAAAAAATAAATACTATATTACTAGATAGAAAAACTTTTTTAACGCCTGACTTATTAGATAAATTTCCTATAGAAGCCACAAATTCTTTATACTTAGGCTTATTTATTATTTTATTTGGTATTATTTTAACCTTTATAGCAGAAATGCATATTATTTTTTATAGCAATATACCCTTAAAATAAACAATTGTACACGCTTGCATAAATTGTGCAAAAATAGGGCTTATAGTCGGTGGTATAGGAGTACCCTCTTTGTAGAAGGCTTATCAAACACACCTCTAGTTAAGCCTAATAAAATGTATAATATATATCAGCAAAATGTGCCTTGGGGGAGAGTTTATAGTTACAATAGTGTAAATGATATGGTAATAGATGATGCATTAAAAGCAGCAAAAAAATATGATATTAAAGAATTTGTGGATCATGAAACAAATAATTTTTCTCGGGTAAAAGCAACGGATTTTATTAATAATAATAAAACAGAGTTAAGTAAAGAATTAACTGCTTCAGAATGTTTTAGTATAGGTATAAAAAAGGAATGGCTTTATTAAGGCTAATAAAATAAGTTAACAATATTAATTATATTAAAAAGTAATAACTCTTTTATTGCCTTTATAAGCTTCATCATATTCTTTTTTATATTATTATATTTTGGGTAAGGCAAAAAAAAGGGTAATGTCTTAAAATAGTAGTAAAAGCTTAAATTTTTATTACTATTTATAGTCTGGATAGCTCAGTTGGTAGAGCAAAGGACTGAAAATCCTTGTGTCGGCGGTTCAAGTCCGCCTCTAGACATTTTTAATATAATATAGTAGTATTTTTACTTCTTAGTATTATGTTAACAAAAACCTTTTCTAAATAAAAAAGGAATATAAAAAGTAATAAATAGTAATGAATAATAAAGAGATAGTAAAAAAATTTACTAATCTTATTATGCGAGATGGTAAAAAAAGTATCGCAAGTAAGGTATTAAAATTAAGTATGACTAGAGCTTCTAAACAATTAGACTTAACAGAGGATCAATTACTAAATGAATGTCTTAGTAATATAAAACCTTCTATAGATGCTAGATCAAAAAGAGTTGGAAGTAATTCTTATGTAATACCCTATGCTATTACAAACAACCAAAGTATAAATTTAGCTCTTAAAATTATTATAAATGTTGCTCGAGCTCGTAAAGAAAAAAGTTTTGTGGATCGTCTTGTTAATGAATTTATAGATGCTTATAATAATAGAGGAGCTTCTGTGAAAAAAAAGAATGAAATACATAAATTAGCAGAAGCAAATAAATCATTTGCTTTTTTTAGATAAACTATTATCGCTATATAAAATAAAAAGTGATACAAAAAAATTAATAATTATTTATACGATATGCCTAGAATATTAAATGTAAACTTACCTAAAGATAAATCTACTTTAATAGGATTAACTTATATTAAAGGAATAGGAATTTCAAGGTCAAAGATAATTTGTGCTAACTTAAATATCAATGTTGAAACTAAATTAGGTGACTTATCTAAGGATAATATAAAGGCTATAACAGATTTTATAGATATTTATTATATTATAGCTAATAAATTAAGTAGAGATAAAATTAATAATATAAAAAATCTTATAAAAATTAGCTCTTATAGAGGTTTTAGACATGTAAAGGGTTTACCTTCACGAGGACAACGCACACATACAAATGCGAAAACTTCACGTAAATTTGTAGTTAAGTTGTAACAAAAGTACTCCTTTAAATGAGTATAAGAAAGAATGCTTTATATTATAATTTACTTTAAAATAATAAATATACAATTATTTATGCCTGGTAAAATAACAACTACTGTATTTTATTTTTTTATTGGAAAAGAAAAAACTTTTTATGTAAAAGAAAGAGAAATAACATTTTTTCAATATAAAGCTCATAAGAATAATTTTTATGTAAATTTTTTTAATAGAAACAAAAATAAAAATTCTTTTAAAAAAATATTTAAATCTATCTTAAAAATACCTTACTTTGTAACAGAAACAAGTATTGGTAGTTTATTTCTAAAGATTATGTTTTTATCTATTTTTT
>TARA_R110001592_G_scaffold3377_4_pt1 | contig 18708 bp, 15 predicted proteins | sample TARA_R110001592 | Tara Oceans TARA_R110001592 (sample SAMEA4398387) | marine metagenome | biome: Polar Biome; feature: [SRF] surface water layer (ENVO:00010504); material: water (ENVO:00002006), including particulate matter (ENVO:01000060) such as... | depth 5 m | reverse complement strand
GCACTTACATATCCCTGTGCCCATATATTTCCTGATGATGTATAATGACCTCTTGTTATTGCTACAGACGAACCATATATTTCTAATGCAGAAGCTGATATCCAACCTGACATTGAAATGTTACCGGCTGATGCAGAAATGAATTCCATTCCTACTCCCGATCCTGCATGATCTTTAACAGATGGATCGCCATGACCGATAAATAAAGCGTTACTTGCACTAATATCACCTTTTACTTGCAAGGTTTTAGTAGGATGCATTCTAGTATGATGTCCTAAACCAAGATATTGAATATCACCTGAACCTGTAGCCCATATCATGTTACCAATATTCATTTGATGACTTGCAGATGGGCTTGCCATTGATATTCTATGGCCAATACCTATATTACCAAATGGAATACGATGTGGATCATTTCTCATACCCTTACCTACCATATTACCACCAGCATGTGTTCCTATAAATATACTACCTGAAAGTGATGTTTCTAATGTTTGAACAGCTGTATATGCATGTGATCCTGTTTGACCACCTGCAAGAGCTCCTATTATTACATTTTGCGAACCGGATCTATTAAGATGTGATGCAGCGTCTCCTACTATTACATTATGTTTTGGATTTGATTGAGAACCTGAAGCTTTTATCAATCTACCTAATTGATGAGCTGCATTAGCACCTACAATTACATTATTAGAACCTGATTGCATAGCTCCTGCTGCAAGATATCCCAAAATAGTATTATTTAGAGCTTCGCCAGCTTGTAACGTTGATCCAGCTAGTGAACCAATTACTGTATTTCCTGATCCTGATAATGTCATGCCTGCTTTATATCCTAATGATGTAGCATATCTAGCTACACGGTCAGTTTGCCATGGTCCTACATGAACTGAACCTATACCAGCATAATTTTGATCTTTAGAAGGATTCCATTGATGTGTTCTTTTATGCACTGGATCCAACACCATCCATGAAGCTTCATTGTCATCCGCTTCATTGTTATATCCTATCTTATAATTAGAACCAGATATCATACTAGCAGAGAATACAGCTATACTTGAATTTATTCCAATGGATGATGATCCCACAAAGAATTTATCTACAAATAAATCTCCACTTGCACTTATCGAACCTTTAATAGTTAATGCCTTTGATGCCGATATTGTTCCTATTCCTACCCTTGCTCCTGGATAATAATCTGTATTTTGATCACCTGCTGCACCATATGTTCCTATGCTTGATTTACTTCCTGATATAGTTACAGCTGGTACTTGATTTATTAATTCATCACTATTTCCATTAGCGGTTGATCCTGTAAAGAAATAAAATGGTGCATTTTCATTATAAAATCTATTTGCATTATTAGTATCTTTTCTAAAAAATATTTTTTCAGCATGAGCACTATCATGAACCATAATGGATGCAGAATTATTAAATATTAAATTATGACTCATTGATACTACACCATTAAATGATGCTGCAAATTCTCCACCTGCTGGCTTAAATACATCTAATGCTATATTAGCTTCATCATTAATCTCTGGTGTAGTAGACCAATGTGCTTTCTGTCCAATAGTTAATACCTTTTCAACCATTGCATTTTCAAATGATCCGGAATTTTGTACGAATATAGAACCTGTAACATCTATATCTCCATGATTGTGTTGTCCTCCACTAATCATCAATGCAGACATTGAAACATTAGATACTATACCATACTTATCTGTTTCCTCATTATTGGAACCACTAATACGCATAGTTCCATAATGGAATGATTTACCATATACACTTAATGCACCACCTCTTGATTTAGGATTCGCACTTGCTCTTTCAGTCCAACCATGTCCTGTGAATCTTTTTGAATCTAATCTTGTTTGAACAAATACTCCTGAACCAGATACTTTAAGTGATCCAGATCTTTTATTATATTTTGCGGTTCCTGTAGAACCTGATATCATTAAGGAACCTGTAAAGTTTACAGTACCTGATACTTCTAATGTAGCATTTGGTGCAGAGATACCACCCATACCAATTCTATATCGTACTCTATGTCCACCATTAGTTAATGATGTATGATGAGCTGGTCCAAATACCATTGAATTACTTTGACTAACTACTGAATCCTTCCCAATTGCAGTTCCATTAGTTATCCTAGCGCCATGTCTGTCAAAGGCTGCAGCTTGGGCTTCTGATCCAATGCAAAGCATATATTCTGCAGCACTATCATTGCTATTCCCCTTACTGGATGTTCCAAACCCAGCTCTAAAGCCTATATATGTATTGTAACTTCCAGAGGTAATTACCCTACCAGCATTTCTACCGATTGCTATATTGTCTTGACCATTTCTATTATTTTGCAGAGTTGAATAACCCACACTAATATTATAATCACCCTCTTGAAGCTGTGACATATTATTGGTTCCTATAGCAGTATTCCCATCTGCATTTAATAATGCATTAGACATACATGCATAACCTACTGCGGTATTCAATCCTCCTACTGTTAATTCATCACCCGTTAATGATCCTAGAAATGTATTTCTGTTTCCAGTGGTTATTTTTTCACCTGCATTATGTCCAATCAATATATTTGCATATCCGGTTGTAAGCGCTTGACCAGCATCTTGACCAAAAATATAATTTGTCTTCGTTCCACTTCCTGATAAGAATAAAGTCTTTGAATGGTTAAAGTGTATTCCGTTTGTAGCATCTGCTTCATGATATGCAAGAATGTGCATTTCAGGACCATCTTTTTTTGTAAAACTAGATGCAGAAAATCTACCTCTAACTACATTAATCGATCCACTAATAGTTAATGCATGTTCAAATACTGATTTATTTGTTGAAGCAAAGCCATTGATGAATGATCCACTTGATGGATTCATTCTTATACCTACATGTGATTGAGATCCTGTTACAATAAGAGAATGGTTAGGTTTATGTAATGCTAATCCTTCTGTTCCATCAGATTGACTAACAAAATGACCAAATATTAATTTATCATCCTTCATTGCTATATATTTTGAATTATGCCCGTGCTTACCCGCTCCTGAATTAGTTTTTAATTCAATTGCTACCTGGTCATAAGATGATTCGAATCTAGCTAATGTGCTATCCGAGTGTGATACATGTAATCTTGCAGATGGTTCTGTTCCTCCTACTTGATTATCAAATACATTTATACCTAAACCTACATCACCTGTATTACTTATCTTAATTAATTCTTTTCTTGCGTATGAGTGTGGACTTGTATATGCTCTAATAGATAAAGATTCAGTATGAGTAGCTCTTCTTGGGGTAGTAGATACAGATCCGCTGCCAGACATTGTAGACATTTCCCAATGGGATAATCCGGATCTTAATACTAATGATGCAGATGCATCTGATCCAGAGGATTCTATTCTTGTTCTAGCATGTGCTGATGAACTTACAAATAAATTTGAATCACTAGGTAGTGCTGATGCTGATGGAGCATTAATTGCTACTCTATATTGTCCACCTTTACCAATACCTTCAGATGTACTTTGATCTGATACGCTTCCTGTTGCTGATCCTAGGAATATATTTGCATAAACCGAATTTATATTTAATACATCTTCGCCTCTATGCTTATCATGAATTCTTACTGCATCATTGGCTAAATTAAGATATGACCAATGAGCTATTCTACCTAACTTATATCCTTGTACTCCAACATCCCCATCACCATAATTATGGCCTGGATCTGCTATTGTTAAAAGGTGAGACATGAGAACAGGATTATCCTGTCCTGGTTCATTATACGTTCCTGCTTTATTACTACCAGTTGTACCAATACCTATACCATTAAGAAAGTAACTATCAGAACCTGATTGGAATATACTACCTGTTACGGTCATTGTATCATCAGACTCAGCTCCAAATTTTGAAGAACCACTTGTATATATAATTGATTGAGATACTACCTCTGAATGAAATTCCTGAGCCCATATTGTATCTAATACAATTAATGAACCAGTAATTACAGCATTACCATAAACATCTAATGCAGCATCCTGTCCACCAAATCTTGGTACATTATATTGACCTGTTCCAGTTCCTCTATTTACCACTGCAGGTTTTTGATCTTCAATTACTGGATTATCTAAATATATAAATTTAGCTTGACCAATATTTCTAAATGTACAAGAATGACTTACAGTAAGAGATCCTGTTATCCAAGTATGTCCTGTAAATTGATGCTTGTCATCACATATGCTATCGCCCAACCATGTAGATCCTGAATTAGATAATTCATGGGATATGCGGACATATGATGCTGTCAAATTAGTAACCTCTAGGTTGCCTAATGACATATTACTACTTGTAATTGAATTTGGTATGTTGAGGTCGTTTACTCTTGACCCTGTGCCATCATACATTTCAAAATCACCGCGCTCGTATTGTACGAGTCGGTTAAAACTATTTTTTATCTTATTACTTGATAAATCGCCTGGGTTTGCCATATTATTACTTTATCCTAATCTTTATTATATAAATATTAACCAAAGATCTTTTTCATCTCTTCTGCAGAAGCCGTTCTTGTTCCAAACCTCACATTAGTAGCTGATATTGTTTTCTTCATGTTAACTTCCTTTCCTATGTCTTTTGGTATGAGTCCTGCATTAACCGTAAGTCCTAATGTGCATCTTGTTACTCTTTCACCATCTGCGCCTGTTTCCGTTTGGAAATCATATGATTGTCCAACCGTATTAAATTTATATGTAGAACCCCAAGCTGCTCCTTGATGATAAGTAAACATTTCTACTAGACCATTGAGTTGTTCTATAAAATCCGTCCATATTAATAATTCGTAAGATATTACTACAAAATCCGGAACTGCTATTGAATAGTATTCATATCTTTTATTTCTACCGCCTTGTAATATAGAAAATCTATCATATTGATTTTGTGTATTATATTTTGGAGAATAATGATTTATAACATTGCCTTCACCCTGTAATACCTTATTCCTTGCCAATTCATTATTATTGGTCATTGAATTTCTTTTATAAGCTATGATAGGCAAATTTTGTTTTCCTCTACCATCCCTTAATGCATTTAATTTTTGCATTGAAGTCCATTTCTCTGGTGATGAATATACTACTGGCACTTTAACTTTTTTACCTTGTTCTAAAATATATGGATCAATTTGTTGTTCAATATATCTTTTTACATTAAAATCAACATCATATAATGTAAGACTAATATCCTTAACATTATCATCATCCCTTCTAATTTGAGATGATCTATTGGGTTTAGTAGGTTTAGGTTCAGGGGTTGTAAATCTTGGAGAATTAGGATTCACCGGAGTAGCACCAGGGGCTGATTCATTATCAGGCCTAGCTACAACCACTGGATTCATCGCTGCTGGATGAAATCTATGTAATGTCGGTGTTGGTCTTTTTCTTGCCATATCTTATATATTTTTTGGGTAATCGTATTTAGTTGTTTCTGAATTACCATATCTAGGATCCTCAATTTGTATTCTACTCATTCTTGTCATATGACAATTACATATAATACTATGTGAATTACCCCATTCAGATCCAGCTCTTGAATAATCTGGATCCTTACCTCCTATAATTTGATTCTCTACTAATGTATCTATTTCAAAATAAGCTTTGTCCCATTCAATTAAATCTCCAACCTCAGGAACAAAATCTTGTGCATGTGCTGGAAGATCTAAAAATTCATGTCTAAGAAATGAAAATGTCGCTCTTTGCTGTAAATCTATACCAAATGATTCCTCTGCATATTCCTGATCCTCTCTGGTAATTAAACTAGGAATCTTTACTCCAGCATAATAGGTTTTTTCAATACCTTCACCGTATACATTAGTATCCGATTCATCCATTATAAGTTTATAAAACAATATCTCGGTTCTAATAATTTTATTTATTAGTTCCTGATTAAATTGTCTAAATAGACTTATATCTCTCTGACCTGTGAATAGTGGCATATTTATCCTATATATATTTTAAGTGGCACCCTAGCAATCGATTGTTGTAAATTTTCCGTTTCTTCTCTTTGCTTTTCCAATTGTGATCTTCTACTTGTCGCTTCTAGGTTTTCTCTTAATTCTGTTACTAATCTTTCTTTTTCGGCTGTAGCTTCTTGTCTTAACGTTTCACCATCCAATGATACATCTGCATTTGGAATAGGAATTGAATTATATTTTCCCCTAACAATACCTAATAATTCCTTAGCTGATGCTAAAGTATATTTTCTAATCCATTGCCTACCAACTGAGTTAATATTACGATATGGTATATTATCATATGGTATATTACTATAATCGGATATTACTGCTGAACCTGATGGTGCCCAATCATTATCTCTTAATGGATTATCTTTTTCCCTTGTAACAATATATTCAAAAAATAATTTTTGAGATTGTTGTGGTATTGGAAATAATTTTAATTTATTATTTCTTAATTGAAATGAGTAAGCCGATTTTCTTATTTGGTCATTAAATTCAATAGCTTGTATTCTAAGAACATCAGCATATGTAGGCATTAATAAAAAACTTACACCTGGAGAATAATTACCCCAACCGAATCCATCTAACATACCTTGTGATCCAGCTCCCGATCCTACATATGGATCAAAGAATCTACTGATTGCTGGTGTAGCATCGTTAAATATTCTTCTAACCTCTATTTGATTACCGCTTTCACTAACATTACCCCAAAGCTTTTGTATATTATAATCCTGCTGACTTGATGATAACATTATAGAACCTGTCTTAAATTCTATATTACCACCTTCTTCACTTTCCGTTCCATATTTTTTAGATAATCGTATAGTAGAACCGAATGAAGGAGTTATATCCTTTCCAGTAAAATTACTAGCTGATGTAAATCCTTTTACATCTAACATATTATCACGTATATTAAATTGATTAACCTGAGCACCGTATTCAGCTACCGATTCCTCAAAGCAAGCATAAATATTAATATCCTGCAATTCAATGTCTACTAAAGGATATCCTAATTTTTGAGCTACGAAGATAGCAGTGTTGGGTCCATCAGTTTGAAAGCTTGCATCAGCATCATATAATGCTAATGGTGTATTTCCACTAATTGATGATCCACTGCCGGGCCAAATTGGTATGTCTACTCCTTTGTTTGCCATTTTCTATTTCCTCTTTAATAAAGTATTCGTCTATTATAAATATGAAGTTTTCTAGGAATGTGGGAAGTTATCGTAAACTTCTAGTAAATCTTTTAATATAGGATGTCTATAATTTTCATGTAGAGTTACAGTATGCATTCCCTTAACTGATTTTATATTTGATAGGAATGATATACCACTATCCTTATGTCTTTTTAGATCTACCTGATTTATATCTCCACAGAACATCATTCTACTTCCTACTCCAATTCTCTGTAATATCATTAAGGTTTGACTATTATCTAAATTTTGGCATTCATCTACTATTACCGTTGAATTAGTAAATGTTCTACCTCTCATATATGATACAGGAACTATTTCTATTTGTTCCATTGCTACCATAGCATCAATTCTTTCTCTGCGTAGTAGCTGATACATATTTCCATATATAGGTGCTACCCAAGGATCCATTTTATCTTTAATGTTTCCTGGAAGATGACCTATGTCCTCTTTTGAAATAGTAGGTCTTGTTATTATTATTTTAGTTGCCCACTTATCTAATAATGATTGTAAAGCAATTTGACAAGCTAAAAGTGTTTTTCCTGAACCTGCTTCACCTAATAATACCGATACATCATTTTCAAGTATTAGTGCCTTTGCTTTCTTTTGTTCTTCTGTAAGTGAAATTTTGAATCTATAACCTTTTTTAACATTCTTTGGACGATCTTTCTTCATTGACATATAATTCTCCTGAAACAATTAATTTATTATAAATAGTTGTTTTCACCTTGAAGTATAAAAAAAGACCTCCCTAAATAGGAGGTCTTTTTAATTAAATATATTAAAGTAATATTACAGAGTATGTAATCCTTTAACTTCAATCTTACCATAAAATTCTGGTCTTACGATTTTCTTAGCGTAACGTGTCATTACACCTTTACGTGGAGTAAAGTTTTTCGGATCGTAAACTAGAGGAGTCATAATCAATGGAACGTAAGGAGCATATACTGCACCCGTTTCTAAAAATTGTGTACCTCTAAAGCCCATTAAGATAGTATTTTGAACCATGTAAGGATTTTTGTAAACAGTAAATCTGTTATTCAATTGTCCTACTTTCTGAACACCCATTGCGAATTGAGATGAGTTACCATCTGTATTTGCAGCATATCCAGGAATTGATTCTAATACAGTAGCTACATCTGGAGAACAAACTAACCAGTTTGCACCACCACGCATAGTTTTTTGGTGAATCTTGTTACTAACTTTTTGGATTTTAGTTCCTAATGTTTGGAACCAAAGACCTTGGTTGTAAGCTTCACCTGTATTAGCACCTATCCAAAGGTTATTACCATCGTATTTTTCACCAATAGTAACTGACCATCTTTCAGTTGTTAATGCATTTCTTTGTAACATATCTAAGATTTCTAAATCAATCTCTTGTGAGATGTATTCAGATAACATAGAAGTTAATTCAGCTTCAGCATCAATAGAGTGATAAGCATTTAAGTCTTGAGCGAACTCAGGAGTCCAAACAGCTTTCAACTTTCTAGTCTTAGCTACGATTGGAATACTTCTCATTTCTAAATTGATTTCTGGAATAGCTAAATCTACTTCTGGGTTAGCAGCTGTTGAAGCTGTAGTAGTTTCAAAGTCACCTCTAGTGATATCAGTTGGAGTTTTAATAAACTGAACCTTATATCCTTCTTGTGACGATGCACCTGAACCAGATACTACGAACTGAATAAATGTTCCATTTGCTTTTTCATTACCGCTTGAATCAGTTAATTTAGTAAATTCAGAAAATACTTTTTCAATTATCTTAAAGTTTTTACTAGTTACTGTTGAACCTGACGTATGCGTTAATTGGAATGCTCTTACAGCTTCCTTATCAATAAACTTATGTCCTGTTGATCCATCTGCATCAGTAAAGATAGATGAAGTAGCGAAGTAATATCTAGCTACTGCTTTACCACCTAATGCTTCAGCAACGTTTCCACCTGTTCCACCGTGGAACTGGCCTGCATAAGATTGTGAGAATACAGTATTGAAATTGTAATCTACTCCTCTTAATGAAGCTGTTGTTACTGAAATACCTTGATCAGGTGATCCACCTGCGTGAGCCGCACCGTCATCTGTTTTAGCACCAGCAGTTTCAACATACTTGTTAGTATATCCATATCTACCTGCACCATAAAGACCTTCAGTTGGGTCATCTGATTGATTTGTTTCACCGAATACAGAGTCTTTTTGTGATGTTCTACCTTGAGCAGTTTTGAAGTCTGCAACCGAAGTTCCATACTTATAATCAAGATAGAAGATAAGACCTGACGGTAAGTTCATAGGTTGTACTGATACGAAATCTTTAGCTGCAATTTCAGCGAAGATTCTTCTAACTAACGGTAATGCAACACCTGACCACTCTTCAGCGTTTGATGATGTACCTGTTCTAGATGATTCGTCGATAAGTTGCTTGGCTTGGTTCTCTAAAAGAACAGCCATACCGTGTTTTTCGTAATCGTTGTCCAACCCTTCTAAAAGACCAGTCTTCATCCATTTTCCTACAACTGCTTTTGTTTCAGTCAATTGTTGTCTATGGATGTTACTAGTATTGTCTAAAATGTTTCTAACACTTTCCATTTTTCTTTCTCCTTGGGTTAATTGATGAGTCCAGCTAATTTTTTGAATCTATTAGCCATTACGTCACCTTCGTTTAATATTCTTGTTTTTCTCGGTTTTGTTGAAGCAGTTGGTTTAGACGCCATACCTTCTTTGATAGTTTTTACGTTACGTGTTGACGTAGTACTATTCATAGATTCAGCTAATGTTGAATAAACTAATTTTACTTCCCGAATGTTTTTTGCTCTATCAAAAGTTTCAATAACTTTTAATTTTTGTCCTTCACTTAAACTATACGCTTTGAATAGTTTATTAGTAAATAACAGTTTGCCATTCAATAGATTTACTTCGTTGATTTTACCTTTAAGGAAACGTACTACATCGTATGCTTCTTTAAGGTCAGCTTTCAATGTTTCAGTAACTTCAGCACTTTCTTCTTTCGTGTCTTCAGTTTCATCCATATCGTCTTCTTCCTGAAGGGATCTAATGATCTCTTCTAAATCAACTTCTTCTTCAAGCTCTTCAGTCTCGTCCATATCGTCCTCTTCTGTAAGGTCGTCTGGGCTAGAAACTTTTGCCGGATCTTCAGTATCGCTGCTATCTGCATCGTCTACTTTATTATCCGCTGTTCCAATGTCTGACGAATCAGTATCTTCATATACTTCATCCGTGTCCTCATCTTCTTCAAGCTCTTCTTCAAGTTCTCTAATGATTGACTCTAGTTCTAAATCTTCTTCCATCTCTTCACCTTCGTAAGTTTCATCAGTATCCTCAGCACTTTCATAAGTTTCTTCAGTGTCCATGTCTTCTTCAGTAGATTCATAATCTTCCATTGCTGGAGTTTCTTCATCTTCTTCCATGTCCTCTGAAGCTTCATGATGCGCTTCTGGCATTTCCTCATCCTCATCCATATCATCATCTTCGTACATGTTTTCTTCCATGTCTTCGTCGTATGTTTCTACAGTTGTATCAGATTCTTCTAATTCTTCTTCTTCCATTTCTTCAGCTTCATTTTGAATTTTAGCTGATATCATGGATTGAAGTTTTGGAGTGAAAGCTTCTTCTAGAGCGATTTTTGCGTTAGCTAATGCAGTTTCTCTTACAGCCTTAGCGTCAGCGATTGCTTCTTTTAACAAATCGTTGCTCATTGTTGTTCTCCTAAATTTTAATCGGAAATAAGATTATTAAGAATCTTAATAGGTGGGTTATTTTTTATCGACGCTACATAAGATAGTAGTAACGTATTATAGATATAAATACAATAAAAAAAAGGAAAACATCCATTTTCCTTTAATTTTCTTTAATTTTTTAGTGTTTTTTCAAATATATTAAGACACTTTATTATGACCTGAGTATAGTGTAGATATTTATCTTGCTATGCCGTCAATAATAGCTGTCCATGTATGTTTGTTACTATTAGACCTGTCTATCTTCCTTTGCTCACTCTTCATCATACCAATCGCTCTTTCCTTCTCTACCTTGCGGACCTGATTAGGTTTGATGTAATATCTCTTATCCTTTACTTCTTGGATTATACCGGTATGCTTCATCATTTTTCTGAATCGTTGAAGTGCCTGATCTATACTAGATCCTTCTGGAACCTTGACTCCAGTTGGTATGCCAGGAATTTGATAATCCTGTCTAGTAAGTCTTTTCCTACGTTTGAAATTCTTTTTCTTTGGATCATGGTTACGTGAATTTGTATCCGATTGATTCCTGTGCTTCTGGTTTCTACTGTATGCCATTCGTTTGTTTTATATTATACGTTATTTATATATAAATATACAAAAAATATTTGAACTAACCAAATGTTTTTAATGATATTTTGGTATGTCTTTAGTATCCATTAAATACATGTCGCCACGCTGATCATATACTATTGACATATCTCTTAAAGCTACTCCATTACGAAATAGCTTTTCTACATCGACACCATCCACATTTTCTTCAAATCCATAATCATCCATTAATGCATTAATGTAATCTGGCTGAAATTTTGTTCCTTTTTTGATACGCCTTTCTACCTTCTTTATTGGACCTCTTACCTCATTAAGCATTGCTTGTTTTTGTACCCATTCATTTATATTGAATTTCATATTATTCTCCTCGTTTAGTTGGTGCTAGTGGTATTCTATTATCATCTTCACCTATTTGATAGTATCTTCCTAATTTTTGACCTATATCTTCGTATAGTGCTTCCATGCGTTGCTGTAATGTATTTACTTCTGTAGCTACCTTTTCAAATTTAGTTACATTTGCATTTATTTCTTTAACATCCTTCTTAACCGTAACTGAATCAAACCAATCATCTGATTCTGATAATGCTACCTTGCCAGCTAATTCACAGAGTTCTTTTATTGCACCTATTACTTCCTTAACACTTTTAGGTCTATAAACATTTTCATTAAATTTATTAAATTTAGCAATAGTCTTATTAACTACTTGCTTTTCTTCCATAGTTAATTTTCTAAAATTTTCTTCAACCCTTGATTCGTTGACTAATGGTCCCATTTTTAACATATTCTATTCTCCTAAATTATATTACAACAACCTGTCATTTCACAAAGTATATCACGAATAATTTTATCCACCTTTGATTTATTTGATTGTGCTATTTTACCTTCTGCTAATATACCTTCATTTACTGGTTTCATAAATGCACCATGAGTTGATGGATTAGAAACAAAGTCCCAACATATCAATTCAAAATCATCCTCTACCTGCACTGTTGCTTCATCTACCTGTTTTACAGATCCCATACCTCTAGAACTAATACCTAACGTAATACCAGCTTTTAATAATTCCTTTAATATATTTCCAGATGGTGTTCCTAGTATTTCTACTCTACCCATTACATCATCACCTTCCCACCATACATCTTTAACATTGTGAGATACATTTTGTAAATTTACTACTGAAGCCTCAGGATGATCTAATTCACCTAATGCTCTATTTTCCGCAATGTTTATTTTTTTATATTGTGCCACTTCTCTAGCAAGGATATCTTTTGGATATACTCTTCCATTTTGATTTTTAGAAGTAGCTCTTTGTAATACACCCTGTACTATAAGACGGCCGTCATTTGATTCTGAGGCTTCTCTTAATTGTTGAGGGGATACCTCAAAGTTGATAGTGTCTATTAACAATTGTTTATTCATAATATTATCCCGCTAATTCTTTTAATTGTCTACCTATCCGTAATATTCTTTCACCGATCTTACCAATACGTGTTTTGGATGATTTCCAATAATTATCACTACTAACACCCATTTCGGTTTTAAGTTTATTATTCTGCTTTACTATTCTTTCTATTTCAAATAGTTTACGATTTATTTCCTTAATGGCTGTATTAACCTTTGCCTTAGGGGTAGATGATGGATCACTCTTATAATCATTATAAGTTAATTCATTCATTGTTTTTTTATATATCGACTCACCCATCTTTCCTACAAATATTTTTTTAGGTTTTTTCTTTACCATTTTATATCCCGTGCTAGCTTCTGCGTTTGATTCTTCTTTTTCATCATCCTTGGCTGTTTTACCAGAAAAGGCATTTGGTGTTTGATATCCAGGTACTGAAGCGGTTGTCGACATTTCTTCAATATCTTCAAGATGCTTTTGAGCTTCGGTAATTTTTTTTATATATGACTTAATACTATTTGACATTTTTAAGTTCCGTAATTAATTCATATAATTTTAATAATGATACTATTTCCTTATCCTTAATTGTTCTTGATTTACCTAATCTATTAGCCTGCTTCATAACCTCAGCTAATTTAATTTTTAATACTGGATCATTCACAGATTTAATTTTACGGTTAAGTGTTCTTTTAATATAAGGAACCTCTGATATAATATGTTCTTTAAGACTTGAGGTATCAGAAACATTATTAATAAACTTTCTTAGAAGGCTTTTCTGTCTTTCATTTAATTTATCATACTTACTATTAAATTTATCAATTAAAATTTTATAAGATAATAATCTTGTATCCTTATCTTGTCTACCATAGTCCTCAGATATTAAGGTAGCAGTTTTTCTTGGAGCATCGCCTTTGAGTATATGTTCAATTAATTGATATCTATTTTTTACATCCTCAGCAGGTTGTAATTCTGTTTCAAATAATCTAAATACGGATCCTAATTCTCTATAATTATTAACCCTTGACTTAAAAAATGATTCAGGATCGAAATTTTGTTTTATTTCCTTAATTAAATTATATTTCTCTCTTCTTAGAGAAGATGAGTTTAATTGTCTTCTAGCTGATAGTGCTGCATCCAGAAATTTGTTAGCTTTATTTTCCGTTGAGAATTTTTCTTTAATTACACTTTGATATAATTCTAATTCCTTACCCAATTGGGTGTTAGAATTAAAATATTGTTTAATTATCTTAACGGCTGATGAATCTTGATCAGCTAACGTATCAGACGCAATCTGTCTAACTAGTAATTCAAATAGAATACCTGTATTTCTGTATTTAGAGTGTTTCATATGCCTTTGCTTCCTTGTCTTATTATAATGTATATTTCCTCTTAAATAAATATTAAGTTTGGAAAAAATATTACATATCCATTAGGTTATTCTCGTCTAAAATCGTACCTTTATCTGAATCCGACGATGGTTTGTCCTCTAATGTTTCTTTTATTATGTTTCTTGTCTTTATTCTGCCATTCAATGACTGCACTAGTGTTTTCATTCCTACTGAATCCTTGCTGTATTGCTCACGTTTAAGCGGACTATTGCCTCTGAAATTATGTTTCAATGGGCTAGGGTCCCTAAACGTCTTAGATAAGTCTTTATTACCTAATGGGTCTTGACCTCCATAGTGTTTTGTTGAAGCATATGAATTACCTATGTCAGGTCTGCCGACTGGATTCTCTGCTGGATCATCATCTTTGTTATGATCCTTACCTAATGATGCTAAATCATGAGGGGTTCCAAATGATTGATGAGATTTAGCAGGATCATTACCTTCCTGCTCTATTTGACTGTGTCTAAAGGCTTGTTGAAGATCTTTAACAACTCCTACCTGCTCTCTTTCCCACTGTTCCTTACTCATATTTAGTATATTTTCATACATCCACTCATTTGATATGATTTTACTACCTTGCATATCACTGATTAATCTAATTTTTTCTTGCCATAGTGAAACCTTCTCTTGTTCATATACGGTTGAAGGAGTTGTAAGAGCTAATTCAAAATTAATTAAATCATCATCTGTATAACCTTGAGTATATAAGTGAACTATTGCTATTTTAGTTAATTCAGATACGACTATTCTTTGAATTCTTTCGATTGTTCGAGCGAATCTAATATCCTCTGCTGCTAATGTTGCTTTACCTTCAATACCTTCCTCATATCCTAAAAATGCTTTTGGTACCCTAAGTGCAGACATCATTTTATTTTTAAGATATTCAATATCATCTATTGCATTAAATTCTAATCCTGCTAAGGATTCAATTCTTGTACCACTTTCTCCACCTCTTGTAGGAAGATAAAAATCCTCCATCATATTTTGTATATTAAATTTAAGATTATATTCTCCGGTAGTAGAATCTGTAAATGGAACCTTTTTCATCTTATCAATAATGGCTTGCATATACCCATCTACCTCATCTGGTGGTATATTACCGACATCTATATTAAACATACGCTTTTCAGGAGCTCTCATAATACGATGAATCATCATTGCGTCTTCCATCATTATTAATTGTTTCCAAGTCTTCCTAGCTGGTTCAATCATTGCCCTACCATATGGTAAAAAGTTTGTATCTGATAACAATCTAAAGTGTGCAATCTCAAAACTCTCATATTGTTCTTTGCCACCTACACCATCTTGTGTAAATCTTGATGAATAAGGGTTTTCAGGATCATATCCTTCCTCTCTCCATATCTCATAAGGAGATAAAGGGACTACATTTACTATTCCATACTTTTCAGCTATATCTAATTTAAGAAAGAAGTCGCCATACTTGCATAAATTACGAACCCATGGCCAAAGGTTAAATTCTATATTAAGAACATCATAAAAAAGATTGTGAACAACCTTTTGTATATCCTCTTTTTGGCTTCTAATTAATAATACATCACCAAATTCATTTTTCATGGTTGTTTCATCAGCATATATATCTAGAGCTGATGATAATATTGAATCTGTATCCATTGCTTCATAGTCATTATATAAATCACTCTTTGCATATTGGAAATTCTGTTGTACTTGTGAACCATATCCTCCACCATGTGATTGGTTATTTCTTCTCAATCTTGAAAATCTATCTATACCACCTTGGCTTTTTAGATTACCTGATGATTGTAGTCTTGAAGTATCAGAAACCTTCAGTCTTTTACCACCAACATTCCTAACAACTACGTTACTAGAAAATAATTTTTTTAATCTACCAAATATTGATTTATCCGCCATTATCTATTCCTCTTTATATAACTATTATAGTAACCAAGTTATATCGTTTTCTTGATTACCTATTTTTTGCTTCCATGGATTATTTTCCGGTGCATTATTATTAGTATACACTCCATGGCTATTATTTTTTCTAATATTGCTCAATGCCGACTTGGTTAATTCAATACCTTTTTGTCTAAGCATAAGAGCTGTATCCCTTACCCACATTGAAATAGCAAATGCCATTACTAAATCATCATTATATCCAACCTGAGCTTGTGGTTTATTACCTTTCCATATAAAGACCATTAATTCATCAACCAATCTTTTGGATTTAATATTACAAGCTCTTTCCCTAAAGTATGTCTCTAGTTTAGATATAATTAGTGGTCTCGTTTTTGAAGTCGTCGTAAATCCAGGAACCATTTTATCATCAGGTCTTAAATCATAACGTTTTTTTAATCTTGACTTCGTATCTACTATAGAAAGATCAGATGTGGAGTAAAATAAATTTTTATAATTTCTATCTATTGCTGGTTGAATAGCTGCCCATCCTACATTTGCATTTTCTATTACAAGCATTGCATCATTCCATTCCGTTGCTACATTAACAAGCATGTTTCCAAAATCCTTGGTAGGCAATTGTCCTTTATATTCAGCTACCTGAGTAATGGTTTCTATTTCAATAACATGGAATGTAGAAAAGTCAGTAGAATCACCTCTAGCAACATCGGCTACAACCACATAATCCTTACTATAATCAACTGATTGCCATTTCCAATAATTTCCATCAAATCCTTCCTTGGATATAGGGTCACATATTTGGTTTTGCTCATACCATTGTATTGTTGGACCATCAACTACTGTATGACCGGATGTTATAAAGTCACAATCACATTCCTGTGCTGCCATTTTAGAACCTAGAAGCTCATCTTGCTTATCCCGCCAATCCTGTTCTCTGTCTGGATGTAATGTCCAGTGTAATTTAATTGGATTAAATCCATTAGTGCCTGCTTCTGCGCCTACCCATGTTTTGTGGAAGAAATTACCTGTCCCATTAGGAGTCGATAGAACTATTGCTCCACCACCCGTTGCTAATGTTTGTTGAGAAGAAGCCCATATTTCATCTATATTATCAATAAATGCAGCTTCATCCATTACAAGTAAAGATAGTGCTTCAGATCTACCAGCATCTCCTGCAGATGATACTGCTTTTATTTGAGATCCATTTTTGAATCTTAAAGATAGCTTATTATCCTCTACACAATTACCCTTTAACCAGGTTGGTAAATTATCATGCATTACTCTAACCTTAGTTACTAAATTTTTTGCTACTTCTTGTTTTGTTGCAATTACTAAAATATTTTTATCATTTTGAAATAACATTGTCCATAGTGAATATCCTGCAGTTAATGTAGATATACCTAATTGTCTAGATTTAAGAATTACATTATAATCGTTATCTCTAAACTCTCTTAATGAGGTCTCTTGAAATGAGTAAAGATTGAATTTAATCTTACCCTTTTGTGGATGTTGTATATAACAATACTTTTTCATAAAATGGACAGGATCCTGTGCGCATTTAGTGAATTCTAATTTTATTATATCTTTTAAGCTTTTCTTTGCCATAGTAGTATACCTTCTTATAATAAATATACAAAAAATTTATTTAAGAAACAAATTTATTGAGGTAAACTATAATCTACTATATGTATTATTGCTATTGTTCCGACAATGCCTAGAACGATACCTCCTGCCGGGCTGTTCCAAAATTTATCTTTTCGCGATAATTCCTTTTTATATAAATTGATATTTTCATTCAAAAATTTCTTTTGCTCTATAAGCAAACTAATTTGTAATGAATCATTTACCGATATTTGTTTATTAACACCTATAATATTATTAAGGTCTAAAATAAATAAATCCTGTTTAGCTATTACAGAATCTAATGATGTAATTTTAAGCTTATATTCTGTATTAAGTTTTTTTGATATTTGGTATGCATTTTTTATTGCATCGTTATTTTGTGAAAATACTATGGTAGATATACATAGTAGTAAAATTGTAACTATTTGTTTCATAATATCCTTATAATATCTTTCCTAATCCGGATTTCATAAATAATTTTGTTATTGCATCCCATAGTTTTACTTCTTTTGTAAATGCACCCGTTCCTAACTTATCAAATTGATCAATATCATTTTTTTTCTGTATGTCCTTTAATGTGTCTGTTATTCCACCCTGACCTATATTGTCTGATATTTCATAGTATTGTTGTTTTAGGTCATAGTATGAATTACCCTCAAGTAGAGAACCGAATGGTTTAGTTGTAACTACTCCACCTATACTTTCAGTTATTTTACCTTCATTTGTACCAAACAGACTACCCATTAACTTAGGATATTGTTGTACAGTTTCTAACGTGTCTATCATCTTCTTCACTGTACCTTTATGTGCACCTAACTTACTTCTTTGCTCGTGTTTAAGGTGAGTTATTAAAACTTTGCAATTTTTTTCCCATTCTTTTTGGAATCTTGTATCCATTGGTGCTTCAGTTAATTTG
>TARA_R110001592_G_scaffold222901_1_pt1 | contig 18708 bp, 20 predicted proteins | sample TARA_R110001592 | Tara Oceans TARA_R110001592 (sample SAMEA4398387) | marine metagenome | biome: Polar Biome; feature: [SRF] surface water layer (ENVO:00010504); material: water (ENVO:00002006), including particulate matter (ENVO:01000060) such as... | depth 5 m | reverse complement strand
TAATGTATATGAATCATCACCAGTATCAACTTGATTAAATAATGCATTATAAGTATCACCTTTAAATCTTAGGCTATTATCACTATAAACTATTTCAAATGTATCATTTTCTTTTTCTAATTCAAATAAAGATTTAAGCTTATCAATACCATCTGCATCTAAGTCAAATATGAATGATTGACTACTAGTATCAAATATAGTATTTACTTGCTCTTCAGTTAAGTCCATAAATCCTAGGCTTGGGTCACTACATGTTAAATTAATTGATAATTCATCATTATAAATCTTAAACTGAGTTCCAATTAAATCCTCATCACTTTCAGTAACTGTTATTTCACCCATAATGCCATCTGGTCCGAAATGCTTAAATGCATCTGCAAGTTTATGGCCATTAAAGAACGATATTTTAACTGGCTTTGATAATTCAGACATATCAGATTCGAAGTCAAATATATCAGATACATCAATCTGTTGAACTTTTACTGCATCTCTTTGTGGTAAATATACATTTGAATAGATTTTATTATTTTCTATCTTTAAGTATACAAATTTATCAACTGACAACATTTTCTTAATGTATGCATTGAATGGGCCTGTGTGAACTTTACTAATCTTTAATTTCATTGTAATATGTGTTTGGTTATTCTATAAGAAATGTATAGTTTGTTTCAGCCCCCAGAAAGACTTACCACATAAGTGGAAAGTCTTTTAAATATGGGTTAAGGGGTTTAGGCGTTTTTCTTAGCCTGAACTTCTTTACGCAAGTCTTGCGCTAGATTCTTTACATCTTGCATCGCTTTTCTTACTCTAGTTCCAGCCGCTTTATTTCCACCTTCGTAGAATTTGTCGATATCTGCTTGTGTAGAATTTACGATGTCTTGTAGTTGTTCGAATATTTTGCTCATGATATTAAAATTTAATTGTTAATAGATTTTATATATCGGTATGTTTTAGCCCTCACAGCTGATACAGTCAGTATTCATAACATGTGCCGCAATATCTCCTCTTAATACTGATTCTGTTCTTACATAATAAAGAGTTTTTATTCCTTGCTTCCAAGCTTCTGTATGTACTTGATTAATATATTTAGGAGTTGCTTCTTTTGGAAATGCTAAATTCAACGAAACAGACTGGTCAATAAACTGTTGGCGTAATCCAGCTTGTCTAACTAATTCCATTTGATTGATTTCTTTAAACGTTCTGAATACATCTTTAACAGGTACTGGGTCACTCATTTCTGGTGCATCTTTACATTCTATTAGTTTACCCAGGTGATAGCACCAGTTATTTAATTCATTAATATCTTGAACACTTCCACCATCTGCAAGTATTTTATCCCATGTTTCCTTATTATTAATACCTACTTTACGCAATACTTTTTCTAAAACCGCGTTCTTTCTAATAAATGTACCCTTAGCACTTTGTTCTGTGTATACATTTGCTGGAATAGGTTCAACACCTGAACTTACACCTCCTGATAGTTTACTATTTGACACGGTTGGGGCAATGGCCCTTAGGTGTGTATTTCTCATTCCACTACCAACACACCATAATGGTTCACCAAATTCTTTTGCAAGTTCTTGGCTTGCATGTTCAGTTTCTGTTTTAATCTGGCCGAAAATTCTTCTAGTTTCCATTTGTGCCTGTAGGCCTTCAAATGTTAGTCCTTTATTTTGTAAATAAGTATGCCATCCTAATACACCTAAACCTAATGCTCTACCTTTTTCTGCACTTCTTACGGAGTTTTCAAATCCGTTTCTATATTTAGCTTTTTCTATAAATTCTTGAAGTACACCATCTAAAAATATAGTTGCAGTATAAATTAAATCAGTATCTTTCCATTCATCATATTTTGCTAGATTAAGAGAACTTAAACAACAAACAAAACTATGGCTTTCATCAGTATGTAAAACTATTTCACTACATATATTTGTCATATAAACTTTTAATCCATTTTTCTTATACGGCTCTGGGTTTTGTTTATTAACATTACCCCTATACATAATATACGGCTCACCTGTTTGTCTACGCTTCTTTAATAATGATGCCCATTTTCTTCTACATTCTTTATCACCTGCTTCTAAATTTCTCATAAATTTATCACCGACAACGGCACACTGATGCATATTCAATGATTGCCTATTTACATCCCCTTTAGGTTCTCTAATTTCTAACCAATCATCAAAATCTTCATGTTCTATATTTAAGTTTACAGATGCTGCGCCTCTTCTTACGCTTCCTTGGCTTGTTGCTAATATAGTAGAGTCATATATTTTACAGAATGGCACAACACCATCAGTAGTTCCATTTCCTGTAATTGGTCTTCCTGCAGGACGAATTTGATTTATACCAATTCCTACTCCACCGCCGTGTTTAGCTAATAACATCATTTCAAGATTCTTTCTTCCAATGTCTTGTATACTATCTGCAACATCAATTCCAAAACAACTAATAGGAAGACCTCTTTCTAATCCAGTATTACTAAGAACTGGACTTGCTAAGCATAACCACCCCTTCCAGATATAATCAAAAAACTTGGTGGCCATTTCAGGTTTTCCTAATCTTTTAGCAACAGTAGTTGCAACTCTCCAATAAGCGTCCTTTGGAGTTTCACCATTATGTAAATACCCTCTTGATATTGTGTCAATGTATACTTGTGTATTTGCCCATCCTGGGAAATCTACATCAACTTCCCATTCTAAATGTTGTGCGTGGTTCTTCATTCTTATTATTATCTTTTATTGTTAAAATATATCATCCCAGTCATCACCTTCTCCTGCTTTACTATAATCAGTTGGTCTCATTGCAAAGAAATCTGTATGTGTATGACCTCCTGTTAAATGATAAAACCATTCTAATTTTTCTGCAGCCTTTAAATCTACTTCAAAATGGTCTTCATATCCTAGTTCTCTTAGTTTTTCATTTGCTCTCTGTTTTATAAATTCCTTTAAGTCTGAAGCTGCTAGGTTTTCTAAGTCACCCATTTCAAACATCTTATCTATAAACTTTTCTTCTAGCTCTACAATTAATTCAGCTGCTTTATAAATATCACCCTTTACTTCGTCTTTTAATTCAGGATATTCTGTGCACATGTGTCTAAATAATTGACAACCCATTCTACTGTGAAGTGATTCATCTCTTACACTCCATTTCATTTGCTGGCCAACTCCTTTTAATAAATTCCTTAATTGAAAACTATATAAAACTGCAAATGAACTATAAAGACTTACGCCTTCAGCGAATGCTGAGAATATTGCAAGACTTCTAGCAACATTTTGCCTAGCTGACGAAGATTTTTGAAGGTCTTTATGTGTGAATTTTCCGCCTGTTCTCATTAATAAATCAAATTTAGCTGCAGTAGCTTCTTCATGTAAAAATGCCTCAAAGTCTTCTAGGCCTAAAGTTTCATTTAGATAACTATAAGCAACTGCGTGTATAGTTTCTTGACTACCGAACATCATTGCCATTTGTTTTATCTCATGCTTTGGAAACCACTTAGTAACCATATTAGTCCAGTAATCACTAACTGCACATTCTGTTTGTGCAAATCCTAAAAGTATATTACCCACTAAATGTTTTTCGTGTGGCGCTAAATTCTCTTTCCAATCCTTTACATCACCCTGCATTGGGATTTCAGTATGTAACCAAAAAGCCTGAGCTTGTTTTAGCCAACCTTCAGTATAGTATACTGGGTATTCAAAGGGCTTGTATGCAATTCTTTCTGTAAATAGATTTGTTTTAACCTGAGTCATTATTCCGTTTTCTTCCATTGTTATTATAGTTTTTTTGCCCAAAAAGCCTTTACATCACGTTATATTATTATTAATAAATCTATTGAAAAGTATTGTGATATTCGCTCATCGTGTGATTATATATTCACTATGAGTTGATTAGTTTTCTTAAATATCATAGGCTTTTCAACCTTTTCTTAACGGCATCTGCCAGCATTCTATACTGAAAACTTTTTGCCTTATATTCTTTTCGTTGAGCATATAATTCTGCAAGTGTAGTTTTAAGAATTGAATCTTTTCTTTCATATACTGAACCATTCACTGCAACAAAATTCTCACCTTCTTCATCTTTTGCATTTGCCCTTGGGACTTTTTTAACAAAGCTATCAGGTGATATATTATATTGTCTCATTATTGAAGGATATAGACTGGCAAAGTCAAAAGATGCAACTGCCTTATGCATACCAACAACTGGCTCTTTAACATAGGCTCCAGTATATTGAGTATTCTTACCTTCTCTATTATCATTAAAATCCTTTCCAAGTACTTTACCCATTTTTAAGAATTTACGTGCAAGTAATGATTCTGTAATGGTAACAGGCGATGCAGCTTTATAAATAGGAATTTTACATATATTTGCTAGAGTTAAAAGAGTTTGCATTGTTTTAAGCTTTTCATCAATTAAGTATACTAGGATACTATCAACTCCATTGTAGTAAATGTATTTTTCATAATCATCATTATACAAATCTTGTAAATTACCATTATATTTAATCTTACCTATTTTTAATAGTGTATTTGAAACATAATCAAGTGCAGAGCTTTCTTTAACTGATATTGTTCTATCCCAGTTTTGATATAAATCCATATAATCAATTACACCGACATGTACTGGGAAATTATCTCTACCATCAAGTTTACCTGTAGGTGATGCAATGCCTGCATCAATTTTTAATCGCTTACATCTATTTAAGATATAAGTCCAGTCAAATCGTATAAAATTCCAACCAGTCATCATAGGGAATTTCTTAACGAATTTATCTAAGAATGTATATACTAAATCGTATTCACTCTTAAACTGTATATATTTAAAAGTCCATTTATGACCGAATTCTTTAAAATACTTATTTGTATTATCTTGAATTCTACGTTGCTGTACTGCAGTTAAGTCTCCAAGACCAAGAACTATTACTTGATTTTTAGGAGTTACAATAGAAACTGTTAGTATTGGATTTTCGGCCTTTTCAGGATGTGGAAAGCCTTCAGTAACTTCAACCTCAATATCACAGAAATAAGTATCCGGTAAGCTGTCGCCGAATATATCATCCTTTTCTTCTTTTGGTAATTCTTCTAAGAAATTATATACTGAGAATTTATTTAATCTTTTAGCTTTAATAGATTTAACCGGACCACCATCCCAGTTTGTAATCTCATCAGATTTCATTCTATCATTTTCACCGCATATTACCCAGTTTCTAAATTGGCCTAAGTCATATACTTTATATCCTGTTTTTCCTTCCTTGTTAAAATAACTAAGCGTTAAATTATTATTTTCTTGTTCAATATCTAATAGCATTAATATCCTCTTTTTTGTCTATCTCTATTTTCTTGATTCTTAGACATATACATGTTATACATTTCTTCTGGTGTCATTCCAATTGATACGGCATAATTTGTAAAAAAATGTAACATATCAACTATTTCAAATTTCAATTCTAATAAATCAGCTTCAGATAAATCTCCTATCTTCATTGTTGCTGCTTTATGATTATCTTTCTTCCAGTATTTCCATACTGAATTTCCTATACCATCATTAATTCCTCCTAATGCATCTATTGCCTCGTGCATTTCATCTTGTAATGAGTGCTGATTAACTAACCAGAAGTCTGCAAGTTCTTTTAGTGTCATATTACTGAAATCAAAGTTATACACAGTTTCTTGTGTATTTTTTTGAGTATTCATAATATCTGCTAAATGCGTTGTTGATTTTTCATACTCATTAGGTATATTTAAATCAGAGCACTTATTGTCTTTATTCGCCATTGTATTATCTTTGGGTATTCTATAGCAAAATGGGATAAAGTTTCTCTGATACCTTAAAAAAGAGAGGAACTAATCCTCTCTTTTAAATGAATTATAGATTCCGTCTACCATCGCAGTACGCGAATCAATCATTTTTATTTATCATTAGATAATTTTGAAACTAATGAGATTATATCTTTAAATATATCTTTACCTTCTTTTATGTGTTTAAATAATAGCGTTGGTACATTCAGCTTGCTACCCATATCCCATGCACTATAACTATTACCTATAATTATATCTGGCTCAAACATTTCTAAAAGAAGTTCTGTCTCACCATGTGATGTAACTGAAGTGTGAATTGTAGTAGAAAGCACAACGTGGCCTTTACTTTTTAACCATTCTGTAGGGTCTTCTTCTCCTTTATATCCTTGCAGGTATGCAATTTTTAGTCTTGTTGGTCCAGTAAAATATTCATCGTCTTTACCGTCGTATCCATTTACATCTATATTGTTCTTGATAATATGTTCAGTTGTTTTACTCATTGTATTAATATGTTTTTAAATATTCTCTAATTCTACTTTCACTTTTATCTAACACTTCAGCTATGTTTTTTATTGACATGCGCTTAGTATGTAGCTTTCTAGCAATCTTGGCTAGGTTAATTACTCTCAGACTCTTTAATTCAGTCCACTCTTTTGTTTTACTATTCCAATTCATAATTTATTTTTTTAACATTATTTTAAGTATTGACTCAACATCAGTATCTGGTAAATCATCAAGTCTTTTTTTAATTGAGTCATTTTTTGACTTTATACTTTCAATACTTTCATTCCAGTCAATGTTGACATTATTTTTATCAAGTATCTTTTTTAAGCTTTTATCGAATTCATTCATATTAATTCTTTTCTGGAGTGAATTTATATCCAATTGACTTAAACTCTAAGTGAATCTTCTCACTATTACTCTTCTCTATCATTTCGTTAACTTGCTCATCCATTCTTTCGATTTGGATTTGTTTAGATGCGAAGTAATTAAGAGAATCTAATGCCTTTTGCATTTTCTTAGTATCTTTATCTATAGGAGCACAGTTAATAGATTCGTTTAATTGATTTGTCCAGTACACTATCTTATTAGTGTAATCTGCTTTGTAAGTGTTTACTCTTGTTTTCACGTTTGTTATTGTTTTTATTAGTTATAGTACTAATATAAGAAATAATATTCAGAAGCCAAAGTGTTTTCTGATTTATTTATTAACATATTTCAAAATATAAACTTTCATCTAGGTCTTTAAGTCCAGCATATAAGAATTTTTGATATTCTATTCTATCTTCTACGTGCTGCTGTGCTGCCATGATGATTTTACCAGCTTCACCTTCTAGTTTTGTAAAACCCGTATTTCTTACGATATGAAGAGCATCATCATATTGTATAATATCTCCAACTGATATTGATGGTAATTTTTGTTCTACTATGGCAAAGTCATTTTGACCATAGTGGTATATTTTATTTAAGTCTGCTTCTACAGTTCCTTTTAATTCTTCAGTAGGTATAACAACTGTACGCATTTCACCGTCTCCAAATCTGCTCATTTTAACTTGGAATATAGTATACCTTTGGCCTTCCTTAGTAGTGATTGTGTCTTCCGCGAATTTCTTCATATTTATTTGTTTTTTTTATTATAGTACTAATATAAGAAATAAAGTTCAGAACCCAAAGTATTTTACTGACAAACCCTAAAAAAGCCCTCCGTGAGGAGAGCTTCTTTAATTGGTGAGTAAATTATTTTATTTACTTCTTGTCTGTAAAAAAGGATACTACTAGAATTAATACAACTAACCCAACGAAACCACCTTCACCTATACCAGTGATTAAGCTTGTTAAATTAGCGATTACATCCATACCGAAAACCGTGTTTGCAGTAAGAACTTGCCATAAAATTGTTAAAGGAATAAATCCCATTAATAATCCTACCATTCCAGATAAAAATCCTTTTACCATGTTTAATACTTTTTCCATGTTAAATTTGTTTTTTTTTGATTGTTAATTTGCTATTAAAATTTGTAAGATAAACCTAAGTTAAAAGAACCATCTCTTTCACCGTTGTCATCTTCCTTCAAACCTAAACTATAGTTAGGCTCAACATGAAGTCCTTTCCAAACATTATAAGAATATCCTAGTCCAACTGTTAAGTTGTCAAAGATTTCCTCAGTTGGTGCTTGAACTGAAACAAATAAATTAGCGTTGTAGTTGTAACGTCCCCATAGGCCGTATGATGCATCACCTAGAGAATCTTCTCCAGCTAACATTAAACCAGCAACACATTTACCATCGTTAAATACATATCCGATACCCATGTTGTCAGTTAAGCTTGTCGTAGACCATTCAGCTCCATCTTCAGGTGCATTATAGGTAGTAACTACCATAAAATTACTCTGAGCGAAAGCGCTTACAGCCGTGAAAGCAACTACTGCAATCATTAAAATTAATTTTTTCATTTTCTAATCATTTTTTTTTGAAGTACAACTATTCTCGCTAGCTCAGCTCAAATATCTATTACACCGTCGCACAATAGATTTGTTATAATTCATTGTTTAACACTACACTGTGTAGCATTTTCTAGACTATATACACTGAAAATTTAATATGTTTCAGAATTAAAAGTACAACTTTTAACCCTATAATGTTAATAGCTGATACTTGTATTGTTAAATTATTAACAGATTATGTTATAGTATAGGTCCCATCACTGCCTTTTCAGGAATAATCAGAAGTTTTTCTGATATAGTCTACTTTTATTAAAATGTGGGTATTAGAGTATACGGCAACTGCCTGTAGATAAATTGTTATGTTACAGCTTATTATTAGCTATTTTAGGTGAGAACTTACCAGATTCGTCTGAACTTTCATTTTCTTCTTCTTCTTCCTCTTCAGACTTTTTCTTCTTTTTAGGACCCATATCCATTCTGTCACCTGAACCTACTGAGCCGTCATCTACGCCTGGAGTAGTTACGTGTCCCATTCCTGGTACATTCATTCCAGGATTTAATGTTGCTTCCATTTCATTTACAAAAGTTTCAAATGTAAAAAGACTGAACTGCTCTTTGACTTTTTTAGGCAGGCCTTTATGTTTTGTACTAGCGTACTTATCAATCTCCTTCTTTGTCATATCGTCTGCAATATCACCTGCCTTACCCTTTTTAGGTATATCACCGTCTTTCATTGCTTTTACTACACCGAAGAATTTTTGTTGTTGTTTACTTTTTGCTGGCATAATTATGAAAGCTCTTTTGGTAAAGGAAATTCTTGTGAAAATTGTTGCTTAATTATTTCAGATGCAGCTAATGCTCCGGCTGCAGTATCACCATAACTTTCTAAGTATAGACAAACTCCGTATGCAATTGCTGGACCAGACCAGTCACCTGCACTTGATATTTTGCTATAAACATTTTCACCATAATTCTGAGCGTGTGATTTCTTTAATGATAAGCCAATATTTAACACGTTTGCAGTTTGAAGTGTAAGTCCTGAAATTTCACTAGGGTCTAAATCCATGTTTACAAATTTCATATACTTTTTAAGTGGCCTTTCTATTGCACTTCTATCACTGTGGAAATTAGCATCTGTTAATGCTTCTAGTAAAATATAAAGGGTTATATATAAATTATTCTTTCCTGACTGAGTAAAATTATTGTTCGTTGGATTAAAGATTCGGTCTTGGTCAAATAGCTTAATTAAAGTTTTTGCTACCTTTGACATTCCTTTATATCTAGATACTTTTTCATTGATTGGCATAATTAATTCTGGTGTAAAAATATTAGATTCTAATACTATCCATTCTTTACTATTATAAATATCAGCATAAGACCATTGCCTAGTTTTTGGATTATATAGATATGCGAATTCGTCTGGTGCATTTTTTAGATAATCATCTGCATCTTTAAATTTTAATATCATATCATGATTTTCTCCACGGTCTCTACCATAAAATATAGTTTCACCCTTTGTAGGCGTTGCAAAGCTATGATTAGGTCCACCTTTTATACTTTTATCCAATGCTGAAATACCATTAGCTGCTAAGTTCATTAATTCTTTCACAGTTTTAGGATTTGTATAATGCTTCTTAAGCATTTCACCGTTATGCTCTGGATATCCATCGTAATGGCAGTATGCAGCTTCTACTTTACCGTTTGGTAAAATAATTCCAATATGTGAACGAGTACCTTCAGTAATTAAATGTGATTGTGAAGATTCAGTAATATGCGTATATGTCGATTCATTTTGACTATACCATTTTTTACATAATTCTAATAATTCATCATAGCTATGTTTGTTGTCTAATGCATCGGCAGCAATAGTATCTCCAGTTGCAACATCATAAATACTAGTATCATCAAAAGCTACACCTTCAGTAAATTCTTTCTTTAGGTTAAATCCAAGCTCATCACTTAAAGTTTTTGATAAACTTATATTACCACTAAACTCGTCATTTATTCCTAATTTACCTTTATTGTTAAATCTTCTAGCATTTTTCTTATTTTCAAATACTTCACTTAATTCAATATCGAATTTATATGTTTTAGATGTTAATTCACTTTCAACACTATCTGCTTGTTTTTTAGGAGTTTCAACTACAAGCTTCATTGTACCTCTTTTATAGTCATTAGGCTCTGACCAGTCCCAGCCTTCAACTGCACCTTGATTATCCTGTAAATCAATTAGTAAAGCTTCTATGTCATTTGCATGCTTTGCATTAACTTTAAATGAAATATTTTTAGTTCTAGCTTCATTTAAACTCTCATTTACCTTAGAAACTTTTAACATTTTCATTCCTTTAGATGATAAGCTTACAGTATCTTCTTCTATTTGAAATAAATTTCTATTTCTGTATCCATATCTAGGATTAGCATTTAATTCCCTAAGAATTCTTTCAAATGCCATTTTAGATATTTTTCTTTCACCAATAGCCTCAAGAATTTTAGCTCTTACTTTTGTAGAACCGTATATTTTCTTTGCCGGGTGATTCTCTGTATATCGTCTTTTATAAGTTACCTTAGCCTCATTTAATGAGTTGTTAAAGGATTCAAATGTTTTATGTAACATAATTTTAATTGTTTATTTTATATTCTATATATTATATTTCCTTAGCCGTACTTGTAGAACCGTATGGCATAATTAAATATCTTCCACCGAGTATTAATGAATTACCGCCTTCTGTCAGTCCAAAATCAGAACCTTTAGTATGTCTTATACATAGAGTTGGATTATAGTTAGCATCATCTGGTAATGTAGGACTTTCAACCCAGTGTCCAGCTCTAGTAGGTGAAATATCAATTCCTGTTAATTCAGTTTCACCATTTACATCAGTCATAATTGCCCCTACTTTAACTCTTTCAGAATCTTGTAATAGAGCATTCACGTTATTTTCACCATAAGGACCTCCTGGTTTTTCGAAGTTTTTACCCCATATAGCTTTCTGTGCAAGAATTTGTCCCTTTTTACCAGCATCAGCTAGTTGTCTACTAAACGATACTGCTGATGTCATAAAGTAAACGTCCCAAGGCTTTCCACTGTTTAGTGTATTTTTCCAAAGAGTTGCACCAGGTCCTCTTTCATTTAAAATTAATAGGTATTGTTCGTCTGTTACTTCTTCCCAATTCTCACCTCGTTTAAAGTACCATAGCTTTTTCTCTTTTTTAATACCTGTTACTTCTTCATGTTTAGTATGAGAGAGATTTGCAATAACATCACCTAAGAATCTATCACTGATTTTCTTTATTTCTGGGTTAGATGCTTGATACTCATCTTCTACTAAAGAAGACATAGAGCCCCATTGCTGAAAAGGAACCTTTTTATTTACACCTTTATTTTTCTTTCCTTCACCTGCTGGAATTTTGCTTGCTCCACCATCAGCATCATCATCTATATAATATTCCCCGTGTTTGTATGAAATCCAATAGTCTTCAGGCTCACATCTAAGTACAAAATCAGCTTTAGGAACTCCAGATATTTCGTCACAAAACATTACACTTCTTGATTCTCGCTTTCCATTTATATACAAGGGTATTGGTTCACGGTTTGGATTTAGTTCATCTATGGCCTCATTAATTGCATCAATTTGCATATTTTCATATCCAATACCAGCAGCCTGTTTATCTACAACGGTTATACTGTTCTTATTATTTGACCAGAAGTTGTATAGTAAAATCATCCTATTGAAATCCGTATCTTGTTTAACGGTTCCATCGCTGAGAAGTTCTACGCCACCTGTTTGGCAAATTCTAATACTATATTTAGTTCTTACTTTTATAGAGGATTTTGAACATGTAATTACTAGTTCAGGTTCATCTTTTAATATATTTTCTAAATCTGATATTGTATAATTCTTTTCGTCACTATATGAATTACCACCTCCCCTAGGAAAAGTTTTTTGTATTGGTTTTATTTCACCATTAATTATCTGGGCCATTATATCACCGGGAAGATTTATTCCTGCAAATGCGTTTAGTACCTCCTCATCTGAAGAATATATTTTCGACTCATTTAGTACTTCTGATTCATTTATTACTTCATAAAACGTTTTTGTATGCTTCTCTGAAACTGGCTCAATTACCATTTTTAATTCATCATACATTCTATGAATAGCTTTAGGTGTCATTTTCAAAAATGTTTCTTTATCATCTATTCCTAATGCAGCTCTTACTTTTGTTGCACTTACATCCTCATCGCCTCTTGGTATTTCAAATATATCTAGGTCTGTTATATTTAAATCAGAAGCATATCGTTTAATCATTGATTTATATGAGCTGTATCTGTCAGTACCGGTTGCCCATAAAACTGGCTCATAAACTGGGCGTAATTCATTAATAATATCTTCAATAAACCCTGTAGAAATTACTACAACGCTTTCTATAAATTTATATGATTTTGTAATTAATCGCAACATACTTAATTGCATATCCATATCAAATGGTCCACCTCCTGATTTCTTACCTTTAACTAAACATATAACAACAGGAAGTCTATTTTTCTTATAAACTGATTCAAGTGCCTTTAGGTGTCCAGTTGTAAATGGCTGAAATCTTCCTACGAATATATTAACCTTCTTATTTCCTGGGTTTTCTTTACCAGGTGCAGGTTCAACTCCTTCAAATATAAGTTGTTCAAATACAGTATCACTTGTAGCTATTTTATCATGTCCTAAAAACGACATAAAATCTTTTACTTCATTTGCTTCAGGCTCATCTTCAATAATACCTTTAATCTTAGAAACAAGTTCATTTATTGATGCAATTACAGTATCTGTTAATAGTGCTGTTGAGTGTTTTCTCTCCTTTTTAAATGAGCCTAAGAATATTTTATATAAATCTTGCATCACAGTATTTCTAAGTATCTCAATAGTTCTTTGATTCTCTATGAATGAAGTATTTAATTTAAATCCATCTCCTTTTGCAAATTCAGGAACTTGAAAATCTACACCTATAAATTTATAGCCGTTTTTCTCAATGTAATCATTAAACAAAATCGAAATTAATTCAATATATCGCTTTTCTGAGCTGTCGCCTTTTAATGATATGTCTTTTAAATTAATTCCTTGTAAATGCTCAACTATATCAAGCATTGCTATTTGATATGTATCATTTGATTTTCTTTTAGGACTATCTTCTATTGACTGTGCCTTATTTAAAAATATAGGGTCAATAACCTTACCTGTAAATGATTTTTTACCTTCAATAAATTTAAATACAATACTCTCTACTGATTTATCCAGATTATTCATTAATGCAGTTCTCTTTAGTGAAGTATTTAATAATGTTACTATGAATCTAGTAAAGCTTTGTGTTTTAAAAATTTTAACTAAATCCTCATCTGGTGTTTTTAAGAATTCTCTAATTTTTTGCTTTTGGTGGTCATTTAAATTACCTTTAAATATGACAGGCGGTTTTTGTACAATAAACAATTTAGCCCAATCTGTAAGTATTTTTGTATCAGTAATTGTTTTTACAACTTTACCATTATTTAAAACTTGTATATCTGTTATTATTAGATTATTATCAGGCAGCCTATCATATTCTATATTATGTGGCTTTTGATTATCTAAATATTGAAATCCAAATTTATATTGTAATGGCATTTTTAATTGAACGTCCATTGGAATTCCTTCTATATATGAAATTGCTCTTTCATAATAAATCATTAATGTTCTATCAATTAAATTTATAGGCTTAGAACCAGAGCCCTTATAGTATACTAATCCCTTTTTAGTACGCTGCACACAAAAGCGAGAACCATCTACCTGCTCTGTAATTACAACATATTGTTTAAGCAACATATTTATAAACTGTTCACCTTTTGATTTTAAGATGTCTTTTAAATTTGCGAGTCCTTTCATTATTTTCCGTATCTAATTAAACCTAAAATTTGGTTTACTGGTGCAAATGCTCCAGTTAATTTATATGTCTTTCCTTTATACTTAAATACAATTCCTTCTCCTGGTAATATTGTTTCAAATCCACCTATCTTTCCAATTTTATCTAATTGAGGTTCCATTGCCGTAAGTGTTTCTACGTCATTAGATTTCTTTAGTGTATTTATTGTACTATTAATTTCATCTTTTATTTTCTGAACTGCTTTATCTGGACTTATTGCTAAGAAGTTCTGTATATTCTTTAATACTTCTACTCCAAGTTCTAGGAATAATAATTCAAATGGTAACATATTATCTTTTACTTGCTTTTTATGGTTTTGTTTATCGAATTTTATTGCCCACTTTAAAAAGCCGTCATCGTTGATTGTTTTATTATTTAATCTAAATGATTTATTAAAGAATCCCCATCTCATCGTTAATCCTGTTAATTCATCTTCACTAATATCATATTTATATTCTTTAGCAGTTGAAGAAATAAACTGCCTCCACCAAGCATCGTGATATAATCCTACTTCGTCGCTATCGGATAAATTAAAAACTTTAGCTAGCTTATTTATTTTCTTGTAAAAATATGTTTGAGCTTTGTCAAAATCTGGAACCTTCATCATTTTAACTACAGGAGGTGGTTCAATTGCAAATGTATCTTGCACGTGTGAATTTACATCCTGAATCATTTTCTGTAATTTCTTTGCTGCAGATGGGTCTTCGCCTATTGCTTCGCCATTTTGATTATAATCCATAGTTCCATGGAATAATAAAATAGTCCTATCATAATCAATAACATTTGAAGTTGCTGGAAATATAATTTCAAGATTCATGAATGTATACCCATCCTTAAATATATTAGTTATATTTTTATCATTTAAAGAGCCTATTGCTTTTTCAAGGTCTTTCATTGCTAGAGTAAAGGCTGATTCAATATCACCCCTACCTTGGAATTTTAATGATAAGTTTTCATAGTCTAATGGATTCTTTCTTTCACCCTTATTACGAGCTGCCATTAATTTCCCGTCCCTCCAAGTGACGGCTAAAGCCTGGCCATCGGTTTTTTCAGTAACTTCCGACTCGATACCAAGTTCGCCGTCTAATGCTCTATCAACTATGTTCTTAAAATCACCGAATGTTAAATTTTTATCATCAAAGGGATGTGACATGTGGCCATAAGAACCTCCTTCTAATATAAGGGATTGATGAAGATAAGACTCATTAATAAAGCCATCAAATGATAATAATTTAAATGGCATATACTTATTAATTTTATTCTGTATCTAAATCAGCACCATCATCTTCAGCATCCTTAACTACTTCTTCGCCTGTGTCATTAGTACCGTCACCTGCTTTGTAGCCATTAGATAATTCATCAAAGAATTTCTTCTTTCCTTCTTCATCTAATTCAGATACGCTAGAAATGTCATATTTATGCAATAATGCTAAAAAATACTCTTGGTATTCATTTTGTAATGCAGATTTTTCTTCTGCAATTTTTTGTGAGTCAGCAGCTGTTGCAGCTTGACTAAACGTTTCAAAAGATTTTAAATTGTTCATAACGTGTTTTTGTTTAATTTTTATATTCTATTTATATATCTCTGATTAAAAAGTCACCTTCTTTACATCATAAGGAAACTTTTGCTCTTTATATATAGTTTGCCTGGCTTCTCCGTGTTTATATAAGTAATTTTTCCATCCATCATAGCATAAATCATCTACAAAATCTATAATACTTAATACGTCTTTCTCCTTATGTAGTCTTAATCCTCTACCTATACTCTGCCTAATAACTATTTCACTTTTAAAGCTTTCAGTGAAAAATATATTATGTATGTTTTTAATTGAAATACCCGTACTAAATGTACCAAAACTTGCAACAAGAATTACATCATTATTACCTTCCATTTTAGACTTATATGCTTCTCTAATTTCTTTATCTGTTCCGCCGTCTACATAATATACTTGCTTATTACCTTGTCTTAGCCTTTCATATATTTTTTCGCCGTGTTCAATTCTATAAAATAATACCAGGCTATTTTTAGTAGTTTTATCTATTATGTTTGTAATAAAATTAAGGCGCTCATTACTAGTAATAATATAATTACATTCTAATCCAAATACTTTCTTTCTATCGTATTTATTATTTGCAAGCTCGCTAAATGCTTGTTTACTAGACTGTGCCGCATAGTCCATTTGAATAACACTAACTTTACACTTTGCAATATGCCCTTTATCTTGTAAAAAACTTGCGTTTACTTCATTGATTAATGGTCCAGTATATGACATTAATGTTAGTCTATCAAGTGTACCTTTTTTTGGAATTGTACCAGATAATCCAAATCTATACCTAGCAGCATTGCATTTAGATAATATTGTTTTAATTGAAGCTGCCTTAGCTTTATGTGTTTCATCTACAATAACTGCATCAAAGTCTGAAAAGAATTCTTTATCTTTTTTAATCAAAGATTGATATGTACCTATTACTAGGTTTTTATTTGGCCTAAGTTTTTTACCTGCATATATTTGTTGTATTTTTACTTTAATTCTATTACGTAAATTATAGTCTTGAAAATCTTCAGTTGCCTGAAGTACTAAGCTGACATTAGGAACTATAAATAAAATTCTATTAGCTAATCCTTTTTCTAGCATATAAGCCACAACTAAAAAGCTTATTAGTGTTTTACCTGCACTAGTTGCAAGTTCTGCCATACATTTCCTAAATTTAAGTATTCTGAATGCAGTTTCTATTTGATAATCCCTAGGTTTGAGTTCATTACCTTCAAAAAAATCTATACACCATTTTGTAAAATCCTCTTGGTTTATATTTTTATCAAATATATGGGTTAAGTTTTTAAATTGAATTTCAAATTGGAATTGCTTAGCTATCTCATATACTTCTTTCCAAAGACCTGCAGGAATATACTTATCATTTTTAATATAGCTGACATAACCATCCCAGACTCCTCTTTTAACTAACGGATTAAAGCGCCAACTCTTAATACGTTTAGTCAAAGATATATTGAGTTGTTCTAATTCTAATTCAGAACACTTATCAATAACTAAAAATCTTTTGTCTTCGGATAAACTAAAAATCATTACATTTGCTCTACTGAGATTCTTGACTTAATAGCCCATCCCATGTTATCTAGTGTTTTTATACTTTCTCTATAAAATTCAATTTGGCTTTCAAACAAATCCATTTGCTTTTTCTTTTCTAGTAAATCTGCTTTAGCCATTGTGTCTTTTTGTTTATCGCTAAATTTATAATCATGGTTATAATAACCCATGTATTTAACTCTATGTTGACTTTGATAAGCAGCTTCTGCCTTTTTGTTCTTTATATTTAATTCTGTGATTGATTCTAAAATCATCTGACGATACGATAGCATTAATACTATTGCCTCATCTAGTTCATTTACCTTTCTTAGCTTATAAACTATTTCTCTAATCTTATTACTCCAATCTTGTCTCTTTGTCGAAAAATATTCTTCTAATTTTTCTAATTTAGTTTCTTCTGCCATTAAAATAAGTTTTTACGGTTATTGCCCTTTTTAAATTGTACTATCTTTTTTGCCTTTTTATACTTTGGCTTTATTTCAAATCCTTCCTTTGTTTTATATTGTAATTTAGTTTTTTGAAAATCCACTAAAAGCTTATGATTTTTATTATCATCTTCAGCGTCTTCTAAAAACTTTTCTATTTCTTCACTCATTTCAAACATAGCAAGGCTTTATAAGTATAGACTATCTAATTTATTACTACTAAAATAATTATCTAAACTTTTAAACGCCTCAGATTTTTTATTCTTATAACACACCTTAACTAAATCATTAAGGTCTTTTATATTGTATATATCTAGTTTATTTTCTTTTAAAAATTTAGACCAAAGGAATACTCTTTTTCCTTTTTTTAATTTATTAAACATAGCATCTTTACCTGCTTTATCATTATCAAACATATACCTAACAGTAGGCATTTCATCAAAATGACTAGTGTCCCTTGCTACTGTTGCAAGCCCAAGAGTGTTCTTCATAAATTTTGCGTCAATAGGACCTTCAAATAATGTAAAGTCGTATTGAAAATTAATATGTAAGATTCCAAATATAGTTGATAGCTTATTTAGTTTATCTGCTTCTTGGTCATCTATAAAATCTAATTCCAGTTTTGCGTAGTTTCTTACTTTTTCTATATTATATGATAGATATTTTTCTTTTTTATTAATTAGATTTCTTATCTGAAATCCTATAATATCATTAAATGTTCTACCGAAGTTTAGAATATAGAGCTTTCCTCTTCGTTCATCGTATGCAAAATTATTTAGATGATTTCCTAGAAATCTTGACCTTAAGTATTTATATCCAATACTACCTTCTTGTATAGGACCGCAATTAAATACTTTATAAAAAACATCTTTAGTAATTGCTAAGTCTGCAAGTCTTTTAAATAACTCAAATTCCATCATCTGAGCTTTTTCTACATGTAGCTTATTAGATTTTATTATATCTATAATATCTAAGTTATCTTGCGGGCTTGATAATC
>TARA_R110001592_G_scaffold128430_2_pt1 | contig 18718 bp, 29 predicted proteins | sample TARA_R110001592 | Tara Oceans TARA_R110001592 (sample SAMEA4398387) | marine metagenome | biome: Polar Biome; feature: [SRF] surface water layer (ENVO:00010504); material: water (ENVO:00002006), including particulate matter (ENVO:01000060) such as... | depth 5 m | reverse complement strand
TTAAAATTGTTTTTCAAATTTCAAGTCGTAATCCTTACGTAATTCAAAAAATTATATTAAATTATCTAAGACGGGATCAATATGAAATCCTCGTCTTAAAAAATAATTAGATTTATAATTTATTTAAGACGCTATCAGGTTATAAATAAAATATAATAAAAATAAAAAGTAAGACGGGAGAATTCAAGATGTAAAATTAAATTTATAAAAGTTATGATGATAAGAAGACGTTAAAAAATTAATCGTCATCATGTCTCATACAAGCTCCAAATATCCAGCAACAATACATTCTAAACATTATATTATCAAATAGAAAATAATTTTAATTTAATCTTTTCTTCTTCTTCTCAACCATGAAGGTTGAATCATCTTCATCTAATATTTTCAACTTAATTAACGCAAAAACACAATTTAAGAAGAGCTCATAATCGGATCTATAAATCCCCAACTTATTCTTTTTTCTTGTAAATAATTGATTACAAAAATAAAGATAAGTGTATATCTGCGATTTGATAGGTATGTTTGATTTAAACGATTCTAAAATAAGAAGGTTGCCCTGCTCTTTATATCGTTCGTATGTTTTTCTATCGCCGAGAGGATAAGACCCGATTAAAAGGTCTTTATAAAATAAAAGTAAACTACCATTCACACCGTAAAATATCATTCTTGTTATATTAACATAATTACTTTTAAATACTAATCTTCATCTGATTCATGATCTGATAGTTCGGGTTCTGTATATTTTTCTATAGGTAAGTCCGGTCCAACTCTCTCATCATTAATACGATTATTAGCGATGATGATTAGTATCTCAAAAAGACTTAATAAATCCGGGTGCTCTCTTAAAATTGTTCTGATTCTATCTACTTCTATCACATTCTTGATATCCAGATGTTCGCTCATTATTATCTTAACTTAGATATTTAATTAGAATAACTAACAGAACCATCGCTGTTAAAGTAGTAGTGCTGATCAAAAAGAACCCACATATGAACTATCTGAGCCTCAGCACCAGAGTTAACACCTGGAGCCCAGTTAAGCTGAAGGACAGTCTCCTGAGCGAGCGTCTGCGAATCCACGCCCGACTCTGCGACATCCCTCATGAAGGAGTCCATAGAAATACCGAAGGGGCATACACCTAATTTAGAACTTGATGTAGGGACGTGGGTGACGCCAGCGATACCGTTTTCACCTGAAGCTAAACCTACTTCATCAGCACCATATGTAATAGCACTGAGGACACCGGTAGGATTAGTCTTAGACATAGTCCCCACCGATTTCGCTAACTCCATGAGAGCCTCGCCTCTTGTAAATTCAGCACCTACTACAGTAGTATCACCCCAGCACTGGACCGGAGTAGGCGGATACTGAATAGGACCCACTCTGAACTGATACGACTCAATATTAGCAGAGCCAGAGAAAGAAGTGGAATAAGACTGTGCCTGAACGATAGGACCAGCAGTATTAGCAAAGTCATTAGACTGACTACACCAGAAGATAGATTTAATACTACGTTTACGAGCGGGGCAACTCAGAGCAACCTGTCCCGGTGTAGCGGCAGCGAGACCCTGCGAGAAATACTCGTAATCCTGACCCGAGAGAGCAAGTTGACCTCCCATCTGCTGCTGAACCATTCTAAACTGATCTATAACATCAGGTCCTACTTCTATCAGGTGAGCGATGTAGGCACACTCAAGGATAACAATATCAGCAGCAGCAGGAGCAGCAGACCAGCATCCTACATCCTGCGGCAATGTTAAATCCAGAACGATAGTGATAGGTGCGTTAGCGTCAACAAGAGGAAGAGGGATTAATTTATCCTGAGAAAATAGACCAGAAGTGATAGGCATAGTAAGACGGTGAGACCGACCAGCAGCATTAAAAGCCTGATTATTATGGCGTGCTACATCATAAGCGTCAGCAGTATTACCTACAGCAGCAGGAAGGACCGATGAAGCACCAGCACCATTATAACCTTTACTAAGTTCAGTAATACCGGCAGTAGCGATCCCCTCAGAGGACATCTGAACCGGTGCTAAAATAGCACTATGCAGGCGATTAGAAGCCTGAGTATAGGATAGTAATTTACCACCCTGCTCTATCCTGACGTTTTCAAAGAAACAATTAGCCCCGCCCAGATCTACACCGAAGGTAGCAGCAGCATTAGCATTCTGAACCCTGAACTCTAAATAACTGTGGGAAGGATCTAAAAGGGCAGACGGGTGCCCGACCTCAATACGAATCTGACGATTACCCTGACGAGAGAAGGTAGAACCGTTAGACGGAAAGAACTTACGACGGGACGCCATGGCGGGAATAGAAAGCGGAAGCATAGTTGAATAATCAATAGTAGAAGGCATTACACGGGGTTCACTCATATTTATAACTTAATAGAGAAAATAAAAATACACTTTAAAAAATTTTAGTTAATTAGTCTATAAAAATTAAATCTTTTTCAAGATTCATCTTATAGCAAAAATACCACACTCCAAAGGGAGGAGTATAATTTTTTTTAGGGTTTATTAGGTGTGTGAATGTGGGTCTCTTAGTAGGAATAATTATCTGTAATTCGTCTTTAAAAAGATTAGTAAATCCTTTCAATAAAAAAACCTTAGGAAACGCTATTATTATAAAAGGTTTATCTAATTCTTTTAACCGCTTACAAACAGCCTTCCACTTAGAGAATGGGGGATTATCAACAAGTATATCATATTCAGGAGTGTAAGAAAAAAAGTCTTTATCTTCATGAATGATATCATAACCCATCTCTTCAAAATATTCTTTTTGTTTACCATCACAATAAAACGGAGACCAGATTACTTTATCTTTAGGGATATAGGGTTCTATAATCTCCCAGCCTTTTTTATCAGTAGCATAATTATCACTATCTTTATCCTGTGTAAAACTCATTATATATTATACAAAAGATTTTAATTTAGAAATTTACACGAATGGACCCAGAAGCATCAATATAGAAGAGAGAGTCATAGCAGACAAAGGCATCAACATTAACCGCTTCAGCATTCGCAGCACCGATAGTAAGTTGTAGAGAAATAGGCGTAGCACGGTCAGCGGTATTAACACCATCATGACCCGCAGAGACACGCTGAAAACTCTCCATATCAAGACCGAACGGCGAGAACCGATAAGTAGCATCTGCAGCACCCGGAGCCACCACAGTAGCCATACTGGCGACATCACAGTCAAGCGTGGCGAAATTACTAGAACAAAGATTACCAGCACCAGTAGTAGATCCTAAGGTGCCGAAACACTTCTCTAATTCTGTGATGTGCTCGCCCCTAACCCCAGCAGGTCCAGCAGCTAAACCATAATTACACTGGACTGGCTCAGGAGGATACTGAACTGCTCCGACACGTACAGAATATTCAGTCATATTAAAATTACCACCGTACGATAAATTAAACAGCTGATCCTGAGCGGCAGCACCACCAGCGACGAACGCCTGAGAAGCACCAGCCCAGAGGATAGACTTAATAGAGCGTCTGCGTGCTGGAACGTTAATATTCTGCTGACCCGTCGCAGCCGCACCAATATTACCCTGAAAGTGGGTATAATCAATACCCGAGAGCATGATAGCACCTCCACTCTGCTCCTGAACCATTCTTAACTGCTCGTCAAGTGCCGGAGGCGTTTCAACAAGCTGAGCGACATAGCGGACATTATCAATAGTATAGGCGGTAGCGGGTGCGGCAGCGAAGATACCGACATCAAGGGTAGGGCATAATTCTATTTCAATAGTGAGGGGCGACGAGCCTAATAGCTGAAGCGGAATCATCTTATCCTGATTTACACCGAGGAGACCATTAACCAGCGGTATGCAGAAAGTAGCAGTAGAACCAGCAGTAGGGATACCGGGAGCACCGACAGCATTATTAACAATAAGACCAGCACCCTGAGCGGGAGTAGTGATAGAAGCACCACTCATATCAGCAGCAGGCGTAGGAGCAGTAGAATTACCATTAGCCTTATCATTACCGAATCTCGCATTCTCAGTGACGGAGCGATGCTTAAGACTATCACGATCACCCTGAGCCGGTAGGAGAATAGAACTTAATAATTTATTATAATTATTACAGTCCGTTAGGACATTACCAGCCTGTTCTATGCGAAGCCGCCTGATGAAAGTATGTCCTGAGCCATAGTCAAAACCACAAGCCTGACCCGAAGTATTATTGAATCTGAAGGTCAAATAACTATTTTTTGTATCTAGGAAGGCATCGCCCGAGATATCAATTCTGATAATATTATTACCCGTAGCAGTAAACGAATTACCGTTAGTCGGGAAATAAGTTCTACGCTTAGACATAGACGTCATAGCGAGAGGAAGGTGGGTCATATAGTTCGCATTACGAGGGAGCATTCTACCAGTATCCATATTTTATACTTATAGATAGGAAAAAAAAATCAATTTATTAAAATTTTAGTTATTTACGTTAAGTAGCTTCGCTTAGAACTTCGTTCGCTGCCGATTACTCTGGCTTAGAGAGCAACACGAAGATTACCGACGGTATCAATAAAGTAGAGACTATCATGAACGACATACATATCAACAGTGATGGGAGATCCGAGAGGAGACCCGATATCAAGATTTAGAGCAAAAGGCTGACTCGTAGTAGCAGTATCTACGCCCGACTCAAGAGCACCTCCACCCTTACCGTCAGGCTGGAATGCTTCACAATCAATACCATAGGGGCAGAAGACGTGCGATACTAAAGCAGCATTACCCGCAGAAGGCACCGCCATATTCGCAGCCGAACCTGTCTGATTAGAGTTATTAATACGAGACTGAACGCCCAGACCATGAGCGGACCCAGTTTCACCAAAGCACTTAGCGAGCTCCGAAAAATACTGAGCCTTAAAATCAGCTGAACCAGTGCCGATAGCCTGGAAACCGATGGGAACTTCAGGGATGCGTCTTGAACCCACAGATAACTGATATTCACTCATAGACATCGTCCCTCCATAGGATAAATTAAATCTATTATCCTGAGCGGCAGCACCACCAGCATAATTAGAAGCAGCACCTACAAAGAGAACGGATTTAATGGATTTCTTACGGACTGGGATATCTAACATAACCCGACCGAAAACATTAGCAGGAATAATACCCGGATGATGAGTATAGTCTACACCGTTAAGAACTAATCTACCACCCGAACCAGCCTGAACCATTCTAATCTGATCCTCTACCTCGGGTCCCGTTTCTACGAGAGCCGCCATATAGCGAACATTATCAATAGTGTAAGCTCCTGGACCACCTCCAAAGACGCCTATATCTAAGCTCGGTGCGAGGGTTATTTCAATCACAACAGGAGCATTATTAAGCAGGAAAAGCGGGATAAGTTTATCCTGAGTAGTGCCGAGAAGTCCATTCATCAACGGGATACTGAAGACATAGTTAGAACCTGCAGCGGCGAGGCAGGTAGAATCATTAGCATTCGTGGGGGTGTTAACGGTCGCTCCCGTCACTTCATTCGCACCCTCAGCAGGATCTAAGGGGGTCCTCGCCGCTGCAGGTGGAACAGCAGCGACAACCGAACTATTACCAAAACGCTGACCCTCCTTAATAGAGCGGGTCGCTAAATTCGTTTGATTCGCCGCACAGGGTAAGATAATAGAACTCATGAGACGTCCATATTCTCGGCAGTCCGATAAAACTGTACCAGCTTGAAGAATACGAAGTCTGGAAATTAAACCGTGCCCCCCCCCGTAATCTACGCCGAATGACTGACCGGTCGTATTAAGGAAATTCATACGAAGGAAACTATGTTTAGTATCAAGGAAAGCGGAAGCAGATACCGGAATCTCTATGATATTATTCTGATTAGAGACGAACGACGCCCCATTAGACGGAACGAAACCACGGCGACGAGCACGGCTCTCAACCGCCATAGGTAAGATTGAAGTGTAATCAATTGACTGCGGGATACTCATTATATTTATACTACTATAAACATAATAAATCTTAAAAATTAAAAAGTTAAAAAATTTAGTCTAATACCACCACCCTTTACTTATATCTTTCTCTTGTTCTCTTTCTTTGATATATTGTTTAATTTCAGCAATATCAGATTTTATAGACTGAGTATCTTTAATAAGAGTATTTAGATTTCTTTGAATTGATCTTAAATCTTGTTCTACTCTCATGATAGGTTTTTGATTATTGATATTAGGAAAATCATTATAATTACTCATCAACTCTTATATCTTAGACATCTTTTTTTATCCTTGTTATCTCTATTTTAGGAAAAAACTTAAATTCTTGATATTTCTTTTTATCTTTACGAGAACTTAAATCTGCTACCTGTTGATAAGTTAACCCTAATCCTTCGCTTATATCTTTTAGACACTTATAATCCTGATTATGGAGAGTCATAGAAGTATTTTCTCCTATATCATGATAAATCTTACAATTAAACATTATTCACTATATATACTAATGCTTATTCTTTTAAATACAAATTGTTAATCAAACAACCGGAACAGATTGAACTAACATACAATTTTTTAAAATCCCTCTAGGATTAATCAGACCATGATACCAGTTAGAGACTATACTGGGTTCAGTCTTAAGAACATAGGATAATTCTTTGATTGTCTTAAACTCCATTATCTTAAAGATTTCTTTTTTATGATCATCTTCAAATAAATACAATACCCACCCCGACCTTTTCATATTATACTTATACTTAAGATAAAAATTATTGATTCGGAACCATTGTAATATCAAAAGAATAAATATAGAAACCAAGATCAGGACTATTAGCACCAGCCGCGAACGATACGAGCCATAAAGTATCATCAATCATAGGATCTACATTACGGATAGTCAGCGATTTACCGAATGGATTACCACATAAGATAGCATCACTATCACTCTTACCTCTCCAACAAGACGCACCACCCTTAGCGAGTGCATAATCAGCACCATTATTACCCCCCACGGTTATACAGTCCAGAAATAGCATCTCTTTATAACCACCTAAATCAGTATTACCTACAAGATTAGTAGCGGCTAAAACATTAGTCGTCCTTGAAGTCTGGGATGAAGGTATATCTAAAGTTATCTCTAACGCCGCTGACTTATGTAGGATATTAGAGCTCGTCCACACAGGATCACCCACAACAGCCCCACAATAAGCAGCAAACCCATTACACTTAATCGTGCACTGATTATAGTGATCTGAATTAGCGATATTCGTGGGGGCAGGTAGTAAAAATTTATAAGTCCCTTGACCCTGAGCTATTAGATTAGCATCAAACGATACAGACACGCGAAACTTTAATTTCTCTTCATCAATAGCAATAACATTAACGGTATTTAGACTCATTATTATATACTAAAGGACTATTTTTTTTATTTTGATATTCTGAATATAATTTTTTTAATTCAGGGACAGTATAACATAAATTTAGAATAAGACTTAACGCTAAGATTACCTCCATGATTTACTATGACTTAGATAATTATTTTGTTCTTTGAATCTGTTTCTTAGAACTCTTACCCTGTTTCATAGCACCTTCAGCTGCTTTACCTGCAGCGATACCCTCTCTCGCTGCTCCCATCACGTCGCCCTTACGTATTTTATCAATCGCATGACCCCCATGATCCGCAACTGAAACCGCCCCTTCAAACGCCTTAGCCCCTGCTGATACGCCAGAACTTACACCCTGAACTGCCTTCGCAGCACCAGCGACTCCCAAGAGTCCAGCAGCGATAGGTTCAGCACCTACCATAGCAGCACCCGCCGCTAATGTCCCTGCTGCCGCCGCTACACCCGCCGATACTTTAGCTACAGTATCAGCAACCTTACCTACTTTTTTAACAGTCCCCCTTGCTTTTTGACCTAGTGAGTGAGCTGATGCACTAATCTTAGAACCCAGTGTAGAGAAGAAACCCATAGTTATATCTTTATCCTTTATTTTTTTTCTTCTTATCTTTCTTCTTTTTTTCTTTTAGTTTTTGTTCTTCTTGTAATGCCTGCTCGTCGCTAAATTTCTGACTCTGCTCCCAGAGAACCTCTCTCACATTACGGGGTTCTTTCAATTGTCTATCTTCTATAAATTCTAACTTAAGGGATACATCAAAATCTAATCCATTAAGATCTATTGTCTCATTCTTTTGATTCGTTAACCTGATAGAGATATTTGTAATTGTTTTTAATTTCAGTAGTAATTTATGGACGTCTCCATTCACAGGATCTATATTTAGAATTTGTCCGGGTTGAACTTTAATAGGGACTCTTGTTAAAATATTAGAAAAACCGCCACCTATGTGAGAATCTAAAATACTTGTAGTTGATAAATTTGTTCTCATGAATAAGGACCTGACTGAATTAGTTAAATCACCTACATCATCACTATATAAAAACCACTGAGGTGAAGTGAGAAAGGGACCCGCTACATTATTATCTATACCAGGACCAGCTACACCAGGATTAGGATTAGTATATCCGTAATAGTGAGGTGTTAACCCAGCAGGGTCTTTTTCAACAAAAGGATCGCCTAAGATATTGAACCAATCAAATCCTAACTCTTCATTCATATCTTCTCCGGGAGCCTCAGGCGTCCCTGTGTCTATCCCGTTTCTTAATGCTAATGTAATCCTAAATCCGTTAGTTAAGCACCTAAAGGAGAACTTTAATTTATTAGGATCGTATAAACACTCTAAACCAACTATACCATTAGTTAAAAGTAGTGCTAATTCTACAGCGTTATAATTACCCTCAGGGATTTGTAATGTCCCAGCACCAGCAACAGCAGTATCTAAGAATCCAGCAGCAGTATAAGTAGCAGGAGTATTAAAAGCAGTGATAGCATAATCTAATTTACAATTTACTCCATTACGAAAGATATAGAATGAGAAAGGTATTTCTGCTGAATATACACTGAGTAAAATATTATGATGAGGGGGGACTACGATAGGCTCTTCTAAAGTGAAATCAAAATCACTCCGATTATTACCCATGATAGACGTGGCGTCTTTTGAATTTATGTATATAACTCGTGAGGCAGATGTCTCTGTTTCCTTGTATGATGCGAGCATGATTATATATATAAATTATAAAAAAAATAAGGGTTATCAAAAAAAAAACTTAAGTTAATTGATTACCATCACTTAACCAACCCTCATAACTATCTCGGGCAAATAATTCTATCCTTTTAACATCTCCACATAGTTCTACTATTTTATCTCTTACTATGTCGGGCTTCTTACTATGTTCCTGAATCGGTGTTTCTATAACAGAATGTACCGAATGACTTACTGCCTTAGGATTGCCCTTAGTTGCTAATAAACAATATTCAGGATTGCTTCTCGTCCAAGAACCCATGCCCCAAAAATTAGTATCGGTCGCTTTTTTATTCTTTTTAATCCAAGTGAACGCCACGGTTTTATATTCAAATCCCCACGCTTTGATCGTATATAATGCTTCGGGTAGAAGTGGAGCCGTAGCCCACATAAATAAAACACAGTCTTTATCAGTTTCGGGTATTTTGAAATCATAGATATCTATCATTCTCATGGCGTTATAAGACTGACCGTCTTTCGCTCTACTGGGGATTTTATTGCTCGTCGCTGTATAATTCCACGGGGGATCCGCATATATTACTTTATAACTCATTATTATATAAATTATAAAAAAAATAAGGGTTATCAAAAAATTAAAAGTTAGTAAAAAATTAAAAGTTAGTTAGATTCATAATACCAGTCAGGAGCTGACCCGTCACACATAACGGACTCATGAATCTCCATCATTCTCTTATGCCTTTTATAGATATTGATTTTTTCTTTGATAGTTAAATCCTCCCAGTAAGGAGAACTTATATCACCATCATTATAAAACTCTTCTACATCATCTTCATAGGCGTCTTCCCATTCATCCCAGAATTCTCTGAGTTTTTTATCTCTGTTAATCTTATTGTTATGTTCCCGATTATTATTGAAAATTAACTGTTTAATATCACTCGGTAGGTTATTAAAATTCATCTTTGTCTCTATAACAATATTGAACGCTTATTGTTTAAGTTCTAATTTCCGCTCTGGTACAAGGACCCCCTAAAGGGAGATTTTCAGTCCTTTCTTCACTCCACCTAGTGCCTTCTTACCTAATCCTACAGCACCCTTAACCTTCTGTCCTAAAACACTATGTTTAGCACCTCCATCACTTAGAGAACCTTTACGTACGACGCCCGTGGCTTCTGCTGCTAATTTAGCATCAAACCCCGCTTTACCGGCGACCGCTAATAATTTCTCTTCTACGCCATCAGATACTTTAATTTTACTGATACAGTTCTGAAAAACTCTATCTGCCTCCTGTACCTGAGCCGCCGTTGATTTAGGATTACTGTATACTCTATCATGAGCCACTGCACACGTATCTAATTTATTAATAGGTTTATCATAAGGTTTCGTCCCTACTAATTTCCGTCCTGATTCCTTCATAAGATTCTCATAAAAATCTGATCCTTTTTGTCGGGCTTTAAAGAATGTACCGGGTCCAGCATAATTATATTTATTAGTTAGGTGGCGTTCAGGTCCTCTTTTTTTCGCTGCTTCAACGTCCATTATGTATATCTTAGAGTAAGATAAATTTATTTAATTGTTTAGCGATGTAATTTTCTTAGTTTTGAAACAGGGCGAGTTTTTTGTCCTAAAGCATGAGTAATCAGTAGTTTTGATCCGAGAGTTAGTCCTAACATTATTATATTCATAATAGATATAATAATTTTAAAAAATAGTAATTACAAAAAGTTTTATTAACCGAAGGTATGCTCTGCTTAATCAAACTCTAAAGTGAAATCACCTCGGGCGAAACTTAAACCTACCGGTAATTGCTTTTTAGGATTATTTTTAACTTTCTTAAGACTGTTCTTAACTTCTTTTTTAGTGATAGGATTACCCGTTGAATAACGAGCCATGATTCCGAAATATTCATCAGGTAGATTAGGATGTTTCTGTCTATAGAATTCCTCCATATCTTCTAAATTCTGAAAAGACGCTAATTCTGTTGATGAAATTAAATCAGGTAGCATGCTATCAGTTCCATCATCTCTTTTGAAACTATAATCATACTGAGCGATATTAATGATATCGGGTTGTTTCTGAAAATCTTGAATATCTTTCTCCTTATGAAACCCGTAATTAAATCTAGGGTCGTTTGACTGAATGTAGATATGCTTAGATTCCTGTAATTCTTTTAAGTCCTTCTTATTCATCTTTTACTGATAACTTAGAAAATAGTTCTGGATTTCTAATTACATAAGATTCAATCATATCTCTCATCTCTTCTAATTCAACTAAATCATCATCTTGAATAACTTCTAACGGTGAAATTTCAGATAAATATTCTTCTATACTTTCTCTTAGTGAATTTATGTCTACATACTTCTTAACACTTAAAACAAATAAAAACATTACAATTCCTAAAACCCAGTAATTTCCGTCCATTATATACTTACTATAGAAATAAATTTAAATAGATTAAAAAGAGCGAAAATTAAACTATATAAAGGATTGACTTGTTTTAATAACAAGAAGATGATTAAGATATATAAAATTATTGATAACACTAACGGTAATGTCTACATAGGTAGCACCGAACAAAAATATCTAAGTGATCGTATAGCCACTCATAGATACGATTATAAAACAAAAAATAAGAATGGGTGCGTATCCCGTGAAATAATTAAAAACGGCGATTATAATTATGAATTAATAGAGGAGACCGACGATGAAACAAGAGAGAGATATTATATAGATAATGAGAAAAATATTATCAATAAACAAAAACCTAAGAGAACTCGTAAAGAATGGCTAAAAGATAACCCTGATAAAAGACCGGCGTATCATAGATCATGGGGGGGGTGTCCTCGGTCTAATAATAATTCTTTACTTAAGATAGATACTGATTTATTTACTTTTTAACAACTACTTTAGACCCCGCCTTCGGGCGTCCAGGTTTTCCTTTTTCTTTACCTGTCTTCTTATGAACTTCCTTAACACCTCCTTTAGCGGGGGTCTTACGGGCTTTCGCCTGAAGTGCGAGATTATGTTTCGCGACTTTATCCAGTAGAGGGGTAGGTAGTTTATCATACTGACGTTTAGTGATCGCTTTATTCTTTAACGCTTTCTGAGCTATGGCTGACGGCATCTTTATATTTTATGATAGATTATATTTTTTCTTATAATTGTCTATATTTTGTTTTAGTGATGTTGATTCTCCCCATAATACAAATCTTGAAAGTGTCGCGGGTCTCATTGGATCTGAATAAAACTTTTTCTCTGTCGCTTCATGGCGTTTAATATAATTCTTTCTCATAACTTTATCGCCTTTATCTATATACGTCCCTATCTTAGGATTTTTTAAACCGAAATTAACTTTCTTCGTTTTACCTTTATCGTCTGTAAATATTGCAACAAACCGTTTATTTTTCGCCTGACTATTTTTGATTTCAAGTTTCATTATATCTATAGTATCTATTTTTTTATTCGGTATTTATCCCAGATAGTTTTATCAACTTTCCGAGCAGGTCCGCCTGTGATTACTGATGCTAAGCGGGCGAACGCCCATGATGCCGGTGTCTGATTAGGTCTTGAACCCCCAGAATAATAAGCACCCATCGCCTTATCTTTTATCTTTTTCTGACCTGTTCTCGTAATGATATTTTTATGAATGAATTCATCATCAGTAATTTTCTTACCGTATTTCTTTTCAAACTTAATGACGTGAGAACTTCTTTTTTCTGGTGCTTTTGTTTTAGGTCTTACAGTGCCTTCAAAGATAGATTTTATCTGCTTCTCTCTATCTTTACCTTTCAGACCTTTGATGTACTGATCGGGTATATTTCTCGTTTCACCTTTATAAGTTATTTTCATTATAGTAGTGGGGAGAAAATAAATTAGTCTTGAAAAGCACCTTCTTTAATCTTCATCATCTGAAACAGGTTCAGCGATAGCGACTAATCGGTCAAGTCGTGGCGAACCTGTTGGTTGTGGTGTCTGAGGTTCTGCCGCTGATGCCGCTTCTGGCGCTGCCGAGGCGGGGGGTGGTCCATAAGGTTCTGCTTCAAAGTGTCCACCTAACTCATGGCGATGTCCTTTTTCAAAAAGTAATGAACCGTCTTTAATTAGAGGGTCTAATGCTCCTAATCCTACCCTTGATCCTGTAGCTGTTCCCGTATCTAATACATACGTTCCCTGTCCTTGATTTCCTGCCTGTGCCCCTATTACATCAACAACGTCTCCCGGTTCTATTTTTTTATAAGTTCTATCTGTATTATTTCTTACCCTAAATCCTTTGCCTCTTCTTGACCCCCGTTCTCCTGTGGGTCCTGGTCTTACTTGTGAATTTAACGTTTCAAAAGACCCCTCATAAGTTCTTTTAGAATCTTCTAGATTAGCTTGTGTTCTATCTTGAACTAATCCTACTTCATCAGGGTTAAGAAAATCAACTTCTCCCGCGACTTCATCTTGAGGTCTAAGAGGTCTTTGTTGTGGAGGCGATGCCTCTTGAGGTGACGCTGCGGGTGACGCTGCGGGTCTATCAAAACCTCCTAAGAAATCTTGAGTATCTACTAATCTCATGCGTGCCTGTGGGACTACCGGTACTTCTTGGGCTTCTTCTTCTGCTGCTTCTTCTATTGCTAATCTGCCTCGTCTTACAACTTCTCTGGGCGATAACTCCGCTAAACGTGTTTGTTCTTCTAAAAATTTGTCCCGTTTTTCTTTTAAAAATTGTCTTGCTCTTTCAGGGTCACCTGCTGCTAATATATCGTCTAACTCTCTTTCTTCTGAGGATACTGATTCTTCGCTATACTGACCCGTTCCGCTACCTCCTCCCCGTCTTAATCTCTCCTGAGGTATTCCTAATGATGAAGCTGTTGAGGATGATGATTCACCTGCTGCTGGTGCGACCGGTTCTATTCTACCTGGTTGTTCTACTACTATACCGGGTAAATTTAATTCACCTCCTCCCGCTATAACTCCACCTATTCCTCCGGGTTCTTCTGGGACTGGTTCATTAATTTCCTGAAATCTTGAAGATGGCGATGGTGTTAATCGTGGTGATAATCTTAATGGTTCTTCTACCGGTGCTGCTATCTGTCTCTGACTCTGACTCTGGCGAGGTCTATCTGCCGCCAGCAGAACATCATCATAACTTGTAGGTCTATCTAAATCTCGCTGAGCTCCTCTTAATCTTTCTTCTGCTGCTCTAATTTCTTGAACTACTTGTTCTCTTCCCTCTGATAAATACTGTTCGCCTGCTCCTAATCTTTCATGAATCTCTCTAAATCTCGCATCCTGTCTCGCTACATCGTCTCTAATATTTTGATCTTGTGCCTGTTGTCTTGCTACGATTGCCTCTATCTCTTCGCGTGAACGCCTTTCCTGTAATTCTATCTGTTCTCGTACCTCACCTAAAACTTCTCTATTCACCCTATCTTGTTCTCTACCGAAAGCATCATAATCACCTCTTAATCTATCACCTAATCTAATAATTTCAGGGATGGGGTCGGCGTCTTCTCTGGGTCCTAATGCTCTAAGACCTGCTCTCCTATCTGCTCTTGCTCCTGCTAATTCTCCTCGCCTAAGTGCTATCTCTGTTTGAAATCGCCTTTCTTCAGTCGCCCTATCTGCGATACCTTCTATACGTCTTTGATCTGCGAGTGCTTCTTGTAAATCTAAACGTCTTGTTTCTATAACGGGGTCATAGGCGAAACCTCCCGCCCCTCCTGCCGCTCCTGCTGGTGGTGGTGCTGGGTCTCCCACTATTCTAGGTTCTTCCGTGTCTTTATCACGTCTCTCACCTTTTTCAGAACGTCTAATCTCTGTAAGATTTCTCGCTAAATCTCCTCTTAGTGCCTTTGATTTCTTTGCCTTCTTCTTTTTCTTTTTTTGTGCTTTTTTAAGTTTTTCACTTACTTCAACTTTACCCGCTAATCTCTGAGTTTCAAATAATCTTAATCTATCTATATTTTGTGGTTCAAATCTATTAACTAATGATTTTACTGTCGGGTCTATCATGATAACATTAGATGCTCTGCTCTGTAGTAAGAACTGCTCTAATCTGCGTTTTTCGCCATCCATCTTTTATATTAAGTATTGATATTTTATTCTGTGTTTGAAAGTGAATAATTATTTTATTTATAAGTATTATATAATGCCCTTCAAGTTTAATAAAGAGTTATGGACGATCGGACAGAAAATTGAGAACGAAGCCTTACCTAAATTAAACAAGTATTTTAAGACTGACTTACAGAGAGACGAAAATAATATCTGGGATATCTTGGATTTCAGGGACGACGAAGAAAAAGTTATCGTTGAGGTGAAAGGTCGTCTCATTCCTTCTACACAGTATGATGATACTATCATTACCGCCTCTAAGGTCATGGCGGGTCATCAGGCTATAGACGAAGGATATAAAGTATATTTCTTATTCGTTTTCACAGATAAATCTATGATTATTGAGTTGAAAGAAGAACAATCTTTTAAGGTAAGATTCACAGGGACTAATTGTATAAAGCATTACTGCATCCCTATTACTGAACTAAAAGACTTTGACCCTGATGAAGAAGAATAATTTATCATGATAATATATTATGGATTCACTACAAACACCTAGACCTCTGCCTGATGAAATAGAGGAGTGGTCTGAAGAGATAGAAGAGTTATTAAGTGAGTGGGGTGAGATTAGTATGTGTTATAGTTATTTACATAATTACAGCACGAGAAAATATAGAAAGAAATATCATCATCTTCAGATTCCTATCATAATTTTATCAACGTTAACAGGGACCGCTAACTTTGCTACAGATAGTTATGTTCCGGTAGAATATCAACACGGTTTTAGTGCTGGTGTGGGGACGTTAAATATAGCGTGTGGTATCTTAGGTACATTATTAGCATTCTTAAAGTATGCTGAGATTTATGAAGGTCATAGAATTAGTGCTTTAGCATGGTCTAAATTAAGTAGAATGATAGAGATAGAATTATCTTTACAAGAGAAAAAAAGAAAACCTTGTAGAGATTTTTTAAAAGTATGTCGTGCTGAATACGATAATTTATTAGAATCTTCACCTAATATTGATTTAGATATCATTAACTTTTTCAATAAGAAATTTGACGGTAAATATCCTGCCGTAAGACGTCCTCTGATCTGTAATGGATTAAAAGCGATTACGCCTTATCGTCTATCATCTGAGCCTACTATAAAAGATAAGTTAGAAGTAATTGTAGAGGATGATGATGGAGTAGAACCGGAGATAGAAACTATTGTTCCAGATCCAGCGAATAATCCGTAATGTTAGGACTTGATATAAGTAGCTGAGTAAAATTTTTATGAATTTGTTTATCTTCTGGTAGCTGTGTATCTATAAACATAAAGTCATGCTTCTTAACATAAATATATCTTAGAACATCCATAAATTCTTTTTTAGGTATAGTTATCATATCATCATAAATATTTTCTATTTCTTTTTTCTGTGGCTTATACTGAATTAACTGTGATGCAGTCTTTCTCAGTTTAGGATCTATTTTATTGTATGTCTGACTCGTCGCTATAATTGATACTGAACCTCCTGCCCCTGCTAAGTGGCGTCTGTTAAAAAATATCTTTTGTAATAAATTCTCTATATCTCCTTTCCCCTTACCTCTGATATCAGCGATAACGTCATCAAAAATAAATAGGACTTTTTCGCCGCTATCTTTAACCTCGTCTAAAACTTGTTGTATATTTTCTAATGTAGCTTCTTCAAACTTCTGATCGTCAGGTATCATCTCAAACGGGTCCTCGCTCATAGTTATTAAAGATGGACTCCAGACATACACTTTATCAAATTTACGATTTAATGCTTTCCCAGATTTACACACGAGTGATAAAATTAAACTCGTTTTTCCGTAGCCCGGTCGTCCTACTATTATCATGGCGAATCCTCCTTTCTGAGGTAATGGAGCTGGTATAGTATCGTCTACATCATCGCACGAAAATTTAGACCCAGATATTACAATCTTTTTATCATACTCTTTCTCCGCTATTGAAGTCATTATATATATTAAATATAAAAAAATTAAGCATAACTAAACTGATATTTAGGGGGTTGATACTGCTTTAGCGGAGCAACCTGAGGTTTAACTTCATACTCTTCTTCTTCTGATGATTCACTTTCACTTGATGAAGGTGTGGGCGGTCGTTTTGATTTCTTCTTTTTTTTCTTTGGTTCAGTATAATCATGATTCGGAGGAGGCACGCCGTAATAATAATAGTGGTTTTGTATAACTTGTTCTTTACTTGTAGGGGTATTAACAACTGGTTTAGGTATAGTCTGTTCTTGGACGATGGCTACATCCTGTAATTTTTTCTCTTGTTTCTTTACTTCTTTCTTAAGTTCCTTCTGCTCTTCTTTATCTTTCTTTCTTGATGCTATTCCTTCTGCTCTCTTAAGACGTGCTTTTTCAAAGGCGGCTATCTGCTTCTCGCTCCTTGCTTTCTTAACTTTTTTAACTGGTGCCGGTGCCTGTACTGCCTCGGGTATAGGTGCTTCCTCTATTACTTCTGGTTCTAACTCAGTGATCTGAACTTGAACGTCTCTCTCTATAGATTTCTCTTCTAGTTCCTTTTCAATATCTTCCATAATTTACTATATCTTAGATAATTTTTACGGTTTTCTAAGAAATTTATTTTATATGTAAGGTTATATAAGAATGACCGACTATTACAAAAAGAATAAAAAAGAATGGAGAAAAGGCGGTAAATACTATTACTATAAACCTAAAGAGACTGTTTATGAAGTATCTATCAACCGGGGTTGTTTTATCTTAAGTTTTGATTAGAAATTTTTTATCTTAAGTATATATATAATGGCGTCAATTAATGGATTATCAACTATTTCGGCTACAAGTATACAAAATTCAGGACAGTTCTATCTGGGTAATAATTTAGATACCGGCACAGCAGGTCAGGTGATTGTATCAGCAGGGTCGCAGGCAGGAGCAGCATGGGGGACTAATTCTGCTACGTTGCCTAATGCTCTCACGATGGGGACTAACGTATCATTAGCGTCAGGTAATGCTTCTTTTGATGGTTCTGTTGCTGATACTCTTAATGCTACTGGTGGTTCAACGATAACAGCGAGTAATGGTATCTCTCTTGTAGGTTCTGCAGTATCTACTAATAATGATGGGACTACGATTAATAATACTGGTGGTTCTGGTACTCAGAATCAAGTTCTTAAAGTCCCGAATTCTTTAAGTATTAATGGGACTACTTTTGATGGGTCTGCTGCTGTAGTTCTAACTACTCCAGATACTCAGTTAACTTTAGCGGATACCGCCCCGATAACTATCTCATCTGTAGGTTTAACAAGAACGATAGGATTAAATTTTGATGATGATACAATATTTTTAGACGGTGGAGAGTTAGCAGTAGATCACGTGCCTAATGAATTAACTTTTACGGGTTATGCTAGTGGGACTTATGACGGGTCTTCTGGTTTATCTATAAATTTAGTTAATACTAATACGACTTATTCAGCAGGAGATAATATTAATATAGGTGGTCCTGGTAATGCTATAGGTGTAAATAAAACTATAACCGCTCAGAATTCTGTTCAGTTTCAGAATAATGGAACCGCTACAACTATAACGGGATCAGATTATCCTTCTAAACCGACTGTCTGCACTTATTTGGATTTGACTTCG
>TARA_R110001592_G_scaffold300329_1_pt1 | contig 18724 bp, 15 predicted proteins | sample TARA_R110001592 | Tara Oceans TARA_R110001592 (sample SAMEA4398387) | marine metagenome | biome: Polar Biome; feature: [SRF] surface water layer (ENVO:00010504); material: water (ENVO:00002006), including particulate matter (ENVO:01000060) such as... | depth 5 m | reverse complement strand
CTTCTGCTGGAAATGTGAATATGCGGCAGCCCCAAATAATCTTCCATACTTAATTTGTTTCCTTTCAACGACGGATGATCTTGTCGAGCCACACAGACAAAGCGATCGGCTAATAAAGGCACGTTCGTCAAGTGTGGCTCATTGATTAAAGGCACATCTAAAGCAAAGTCCAATTCACCTGCTGCAAATTCTCTGGCAATTTCGTGACGTGGAATGGCAAAACTTTCAATGGATATATGAGGCGCCGCTTGTTCTAAGTGCGCCATTAATAAGGGCAATAAATAGGACTCAGCGGTATCGTTCATGGCAAAGGAAAATTTCTTTTTGGACGATAAAGGGTCGAAGTCATCATGCTCGGTAATACTGCTTTCTAATTGCCCGAGAGCAGCTCGAACTCGCTCTATAATATTTTCGGCTAAAGGCGTCGGTACCATATTTCCGGATTGTCGAACAAATAAGCGGTCGTTGAAGGCTTGCCTCAAACGATTAAGTGAATTGCTGACAGCGGGTTGGGTTATGTGTAATGATTCAGCTGCTTTAGTTAGATTTCTTTCTCGATAAATAACATCAAAAACAATAAATAAATTTAAATCGATCCTATGAAGATTCATTTAGGGCATCACTTTTTGCTTATCTTAAGGGTATAAATAAACTATCACTGAAAATTATGATTATCAATAAGTGAAATAAACTTCAATGATGGTTTTGTGCAAGACTATAATGCGTTCATTGTATTAATAAAATCTATTCATTAAGGGGAGCGACCATGAATTTTGAATACTCAGAGAAAGTACAAGGCCTAATTAAAAGAGTAGAAGACTTCTTAGAAACTCATTTATTTCCTATCGAAATTGAATTGAATGAACAAATAGAAAATAGTGATGATCGTTGGCAAATCCCGCAACAAATAGAAGACCTAAAAGCCTTGGCTAAATCTGAAGGTTTATGGAATCTGTTTTTGCCTGAAAGTGAGGATGGTTTTGGTTTAACAAATCTTGAATATGCACCCTTGGCAGAACTGATGGGCAAAAGTAGATTCGCTTCTGAAATATTCAATTGTAGTGCACCCGATACTGGCAATATGGAAGTGTTAGTGCGCTATGGTACAGAAGAGCATAAAGAAAAATGGTTGAAGCCCTTATTGGCGGGTGAAATACGTTCGGCCTTTGCGATGACAGAACCCGATGTCGCTTCATCCGATGCCACTAATATTGAAACGGTGATCAAACGTGATGGTGATGATTACCTCATTAACGGACGTAAATGGTATATCTCAGGCGCCTGTGACCCGCGTTGTAAAATTTTGATTGTGATGGGTAAAACGGACCCGGATAACGAAAATCGCCACATGCAACAATCGATGATACTTGTGCCCATTGATACCGATGGCGTTGAAATTGTTCGGCCGATGAAAGTCTTTGGCAATGATGATGCGCCTGAAGGTCATGCTGAAATTGTCTTTAAAAATGTACGAGTGCCCGCGACTAATATTCTGCTAGGTGAAGGTCGAGGTTTTGAAATTGCTCAAGGTCGTTTAGGGCCGGGTCGAATTCATCACTGTATGCGTTTGATTGGCGCGGCACAGCGAGCACTGGAAATGATGTCTGTTCGCGCTGAACAACGTATTGCTTTCGGTAAGCCTTTAAGTAAACAAGGTTCTGTGCGTGAAGATATTGCCAAGTCTTATTGTGAAATTGAACAAGCAAGATTGTTAACCTTAAAAGCAGCAGATCGAATGGATCGACAAGGCAATAAAGGCGCTAAAGAATTAATCTCTATGATCAAAATTATTGCGCCTCAAATGGCCTGTACGGTCATCGATCGTGCGATGCAAATTCATGGTGCAGCTGGTTTGAGTCAAGATTATTTCTTAGCGCAAGCCTATCAGATGGCACGTTCAATTCGTTTAGCAGATGGCCCTGATCAGGTTCATATGATGCAACTAGGCCGAGGTGTTGCGGCCGGTTATTCAGCCAAAGCGCTTATGAAATTACGTCGTTAAGTCATATATTTTAAGATAAAGAGATAAGTGAGAGAAAAGGAAACAATTATGACTCAAACTGTTGAAGAATTAGATCTTGTTAAACTCGCAACTTACTTGGCAGAACATGTAGAAGGCTTTGATGTGAGTCAGGGTTTAAAGGCTACAAAATTTGAGGGTGGACAATCAAACCCAACCTTTAAATTAGAAACGGCTATTCAGCAATATGTGTTAAGGCGTCAACCACCAGGTAAGCTTTTAAAATCTGCGCACGCTGTCGACCGGGAATTTAAGGTTTATCAAGCCTTGGCCAATACCGATGTGCCTGTGCCGAAGGTATATCACCTTTGTGAAGACAGAGATATTATCGGTTCCATGTTCTACGTCATGGAGCTATGTGAGGGCAGAATTTTCTGGGATGCAGCCTTACCAGAACTTGCGTCAAATGAAGAACGTACTCAGGCTTATGAGCAAATGGGAACAGTTTTAGCAGCCATTCATAGCCTTGACTTAGAGGCTGTTGGCTTAGCCGATTATGGCAAGTCCGGAAACTATTTTGAAAGGCAGTTATCTCGTTGGACTACGCAATATAAAGCTTCAGAAATTGAGGTGATTCCTGCCATGGATCAATTGATTGAATGGTTAGAAAAGCATATGCCTGAAGACGATGGTCGTGTGTCATTAGTTCATGGTGATTTTCGTCTCGATAATATGATTTTTTCACCGTCTGAAGCGAAAATTATTGCCGTATTAGACTGGGAATTATCGACCTTGGGTCACCCTTATGCAGACTTGGCTTACCAATGTATGCAGATGCGTATGCCAGGCAGCCCTCATGGAGGGAAGCGTAAGTCTGGCTCCATGAGTGGTTTAGCGGGTGTGAATCGAGATGCTTTAGGCATTCCTTCAGAAAAAGCCTATGTCGCAAAATATTGTCAACGCATGGGCATAGAAAAGATTGATCACTGGGCGTTTTATTTGGCCTTTAGTTTTTTCAGATTGGCAGCGATCGCACAGGGTGTCGCCAAGCGTGCCCATGACGGCAATGCTTCTAATAAAGAAGCAATGAAGGTTGGCGCTTATGTTGGGCCATTAGCAATGGCCGCTTTAGCTGTGATTAAAGCCGAAGCCTAAATTCATGTTGAATACAACAAATGACAGGACAATAAAAATGAAAGCAATTGTATGTGAAGAGTTCGGTCCAATTGACTCACTAAACTATAAAGAGATTGATTTACCCGAACCTGGTAAAGGTGAAGTCAGAGTTAAAGTCAAAGCTACCGGTGTGAACTTCCCTGATGGTTTATTAGTGCAAGGTTTATATCAGGTTAAGCCGGAAAGGCCTTTTATTCCCGGTATGGAATTTTGTGGCGAAGTGGAAGCCTTAGGTGAGGGTGTTAAACATCTAAAAATGGGTCAGAGATTGATTTGTACTAGCCAAAGCTACGGTGGTTTTGCAGAGCAGGCGATTGTTAATTCTCGGATGGTCATGCCGATTCCTGATTCTGTTAGCGATATTATGAGCGATGTTGATGCCGCCAATTTAATGTGTGCACATGGCACAGCGCATCATGCTTTAAAACAGAGAGCGCAATTGAAAAAAGGTGAAACACTGGTTGTTCTCGGGGCTGCGGGTGGCACGGGTTTAGCCGCTGTGCAAATTGGTAAGGCCTTGGGTGCAAAGGTGATAGCTGTTTGTTCATCTGAAGAAAAACTCGCGATAGCAAAAGAAAACGGTGCGGATGAATTAATCAACTACAGCACGGGTGATTTGAAAGAAGCTATTAAAGCAGCAACCGGTGGAAAAGGCGCCAATGTAGTTTATGACCCGGTGGGTGGTGATGCCTTTGACTCTTGCTCTAGAGCGATGGCGCGCAATGGTCGTTTACTGGTTGTCGGTTTTGCATCGGGTCGTATTCCAAGTTTGCCAGTAAATCTTACCCTGGTGAAAGAATACAGTGTAATTGGTGTGTTTTGGGGAAGTTTCGTGATGCATGAACCGATGATCTTTCTTCAAAATATGCAGGAATTATTTGCCTGGTATAAAGACAAGCAGGTTAGCTTGGTGATAGATGAGGTTTTTCCTTTATCTAAAACTCATGACGCTTTGGCAAAAGTCTTGAATCGAAAAGTAAAAGGTAAAGTGGTTGTGGTGCCAGATAGCTTGATTTAAATATTCGTATTTTCTCGCTCCCTGAGCCCGTCGAAGGGCGCTAGATGAAACTCAGAGTTTAATTTGGATTACCCTTCGACAAGCTCAGGGATCGGAATTTTCTCGCTCATTGAGCCTGTCGAAATGTGTTAGAGGAAACCGACAAGCCTAATGGAAGCCCTGAAGACCCTTCGACAAGCTCAGGGACCAATTGAATTTTTTAATATTTTAAGGAGTGTTTCTATGTCTACAAACTTATTTGACCTAACAGGTGATATCGCATTAGTAACAGGTGCAAGCAGGGGTATTGGCGAATCGATTGCCAAATTATTAGCCGAGCAGGGTGCGCATGTCATCGTATCCAGTCGTAAAGTGGAAGATTGCCAAGTAGTTGCAGATGCCATTATTGCAGCAGGTGGTTCTGCAGAAGCTTTAGCTTGTCATGTTGGCGATATGGATCAGATCAAACAGACTTTCGAAACCATTGAAGCCAAGCATGGGCGTTTGGATATTCTGGTGAATAACGCCGCCGCAAATCCTTATTTTGGGCATATTCTGGATACCGATTTAGCCGCCTACGATAAAACTGTGGATGTGAATATTCGTGGCTATTTCTTCATGTCTGTTGAGGCAGGCAAGTTGATGAAGAAAAACGCTGGTGGTCGCATCATCAACACTGCTTCTGTCAATGGCCTTCAGCCAGGCATGATGCAGGGCATCTATTCGATTACCAAAGCGGCTGTCATCAATATGACCAAAGCATTCGCCAAAGAATGTGCACCCTTGGGAATTCGTTGTAATGCCATACTTCCAGGTTTAACGAAAACCAAATTTGCAGGCGCATTATTCAGTAATGAACAAATGCACAAAGCAGCTATGCAGATGATTCCAATGCATCGACATGCCGAGCCAGAGGAAATGGCGGGTACGGTTTTATATCTAGCATCTAAAGCAAGTTCTTATACAACGGGTGAGTGTATTGTTGTTGATGGCGGTTTGACGATTTAATTTTTCCGCTCATTGAGCCCGTCGAAATGCCTGTGTTGAGCTTGTCGAAATATGTTCAATGATATACAGAGTTTAATTTGGAAGACCCTTCGACGGGCTCAGGGACCGAAACTTCTCGCTCAGGGAGCGAGTGAAAAAAATTCACCTAAAAAATTAGAGAAAAATTCATGGATAGCTTATTAGATTTTTCAGGAAAAACAGCCCTTATTACCGGTGCTGCAAGTGGTTTTGGTAAGAGTTTAGCGGCAGAACTAGCCAAGCGTGGCGCTAACTTAGTGTTAGCCGATTTCAATGAAAAAGGTTTAGCAGAAACAGTTGCTGAGCTAGAAGTAAAAGGGACTAAAGTTGTTTCTTTAGTGGGCGATATTGCTGAAGAATCCCATTCAGAAGAGCTTGTTGCTTTAGCGGTAAAGACCTTTGGTAAATTAGATATTGCTGTCAATAATGCAGGCCTTGCGCCCAAGCTAGCACCTTTAACACAATTGGATGCTGATACGCTTGGCAGACAATTAGATGTCAATGCGAAAGGGGTGGCTTTTGGTTTAAAGCATCAACTAAGAGTCATGTCTGCTCAGCGCGATGGTGCTATTTTGAATGTAAGTTCGATGGCTGGCTTAGGCGGCACACCGATGGGAAGCAGTTATGGTGCAGCAAAGCATGCGGTCATCGGTTTAACCAAAACCGCGGCAGTAGAGTGTGGTGGCATGAATGTGCGGATTAACGCCATTTGTCCTTTTTTCACCGCAACACCCATGGTCGATAACCCGATTATGAATCCGAAAGGTGACTTAGTCGAAGTCAATAAAAATCTCGCGCGTGGCTGTCCTATGAAACGTATTGCCCGCGTTGAAGAAGTGGTGAGTGTTATGGTGATGCTGTTATCTCCTGCTAACTCCTATATGAATGGTATTGCGATTCCGGTTGATGGTGGCATGTCGGCAATGTAAATTAATCATCTGGGTGATAGCGAATTTCCCCATCTAGATGTTATGCTCGTGTCTATAAAGATAAAAATTATTCAAATAAGATCGCTTTAGCTTCGAGGAAAAATATGAGTACAAATAAAGAGTTTGATGTAATTATCTGGGGCGCAACCGGTTTCACTGGGCGTCTCGTGGCTGAATATTATTTACGTCATTATGGCTTAACGAATGATTTTAAATGGGCGATGGCAGGGCGTAGTCAGCAAAAACTTGAAGAAGTTCGCTTAAGTATTGGCAATGAGTCCATACCCTTAATCGTTGCAGATAGTCACGATAAAGCTAGTCTAGATGCCATGGTTAAACGCACTAAGGTTATTTGTACAACGGTTGGGCCTTACGCAAAATATGGTAATGAATTAGTCGCTGCCTGTGTTGAACATGGCGTTGATTATTGTGATTTAGCCGGTGAGACACAATGGATTCGCCGAATGATCGATCAACATCATGAACAAGCTCAAACAACAGGCAGCAGAATTGTTCATTGCTGCGGCTTTGATTCAATCCCTTCCGACTTGGGTACTTATTTTATTCAGAAAGAAGCGCTGAAAACCTTTGGTGAGCACTGCGTAAAAGTAAAAATGTTGTTGAAAGCTGCAAGTGGTGGATTTAGTGGTGGTACCTATGCCAGCATGCAGAATGTGATGTTAGAAGCGAGCCAGGATTCCCAAGTCGCTAAAACCATATTTAACCCTTATGGTTTGAATCCAGCAGGTGAGTGTTCAGGTCCGGATAAAGTTGACTTGCAATCAGTGAAATTCGAAGCCGATATCGGTTCCTGGATAATGCCTTTTGTTATGGCAGCGATCAATACGCGTGTTGTGCGACGTTCTCATGCATTGTCTGGCTATCCATATGGCAAAGACTTCCAGTATGAAGAGGCCATGGTGAGCGGGAAAGGCTTTTTGGGTCGGCTAAAAGGTTATATAGGTTTGGCGGCATTAGCTGCCATTATGGCAGGTAAACCTGATTCACTTTATAAGAAAGTACTTAATCGCTTCTTTCCAAAGCCAGGTGAAGGGCCTTCAAAAGCAGAGCGTGAAGCCGGTTTTTATAAATTTGTTGTTGTAGGGGTGTTTCGTGATGGTGAAATTATGACGGCAGAAGTGACAGGAGATCGTGATCCTGGTTATGGCTCAACATCGAAAATGCTAGGTGAGAGCGCTGCATGTTTAGCCTTGGATAAGGATAAAACACCTAAAGTAAGTGGTGTATTAACGCCTTCGGTTGCCATGGGCGATGCATTATTAACGCGTTTAGAGAAACATGCAGGTTTGAAATTTTCAGTTAAATAGTTGGTTTTGATTGAGCCTTCGGCATATGAAGGCAGCTAAAAGACTATACCCCCTCCTAGCCTCCCCCCTTGAAAAGGGGGAGGGATAAAAGGCTCAAGTTCCCTCCCCTTGTGAAGGGCAGGGCTAGGGTGGGGTATAGTGACTAGCATTAATTTGAGTATTAAAAAATCAAAACTCGAGTTGATCAGCTAAACCAGGGTCGCTAATAAAAGGATTCTCATTTCCCTGCAGTTCCTTAATGCGCTTATTCTTTGCTATTTCCTCCTTGCTTGGTGGATCCTTTTTATCCCAAGATTTCATAAAATAGAAATTACTATTCAAAGGTAAATTATATTGTTTGTGCATGTAAAAGTGTATTCGTGCAATATCGCCTTTGATCCTATCTGGCGGTTCAATAATGTTATATCGCTTCTTGATGCCGCATTCATTGGCTTCGTTGGATTCATCCAGTATACCGAAAACTGAGTCTTTTAATTTAAAGTGATAAAAAGAATTAACAGGAACCATGTTATGAAGATCAGAAATGACTTTCTCAAATTCTGGGTTTGACCGAAGGCAAGAACGTTCACTTCGACAATCGAATGCCTTGGTGATAAAGGCCGTTGGATAGATATGACTGACGGTTAATAGTGGGCTAGCTTTATCGAAAGCAGCATTACAATAAAAGGTTTTCCCGCCCTTGGGATAAACTTGCTTCCAGAAATCTTCATCAATGATCTTTTTATAATCTGCATAACAAACCATTGAGAATGTAATCAATATACTGATTACAAATTTAAAGAAATGACTCTTAATAAGGTGCGAAACTAACTTAAAAAAGAAAGTATGGGCGTGGTCTTGCATGTTGTTACCTCTGTCTTAGCGTCAGCGGCAAGGTGTTAATCAAAAAGTTACGCTGTAATTTGACCCTAGCATAGTTTTAGAATTATTCAATATTGAAACGACTGTCGGAAAATAAACGCTACAAATATTTATTTGGACTTACTGATTGAATTTTTTAAAAAACAGAATAGAAAGATTTAATGTTCAAGATTCGCAAGCACAATGCCAGCAATGCCAAAGGCAATATCATTAAGAATATCCCATGGATCAATGCCTTTTTGTGCGCCTTTAATCAGATCATCAACCAGCTTACATTGGTCTAATAATTGCTGAAGCCGAGTTAAGCTTAATCTTCTCGCAGCTTGGCTAAGTTGTGGCTGACGCTTTTGAATAACTCGCTGCTCTTTAAAAACGCTTTGCAGGCTCATGCCTTTTAAGTTTGCTCTCACTAAAGAAGAGAGTAAGCGAATTTCTTTGCTGAGCGCCCATAAAGCAATAGTGACTTCTAAACCTTCCAGCTTAAGGCTATTCATTATTTTTGCGCAAAGTCTGGCATCACCATTCAGACAGGCATCGGTTAAATTAAATATGTCATATTTAGAGGCATCTGAAACACTCTGAAGCACTTTTTCAGTATCAATTTCTTCAGATGAGTCAGGATAAAGCAGTTTTAACTTTTCTAGTTCTTGCTGCGCCGCAAGTAAATTACCTTCTAAGCGATCGGCTAATAAATGTATAGCCTCCATCTCAATTTTGAGACCTGATTTTCTAGAGCGTTGCCCTAACCATTGTGGCATTTCATTTAAGGAAATAGGCCATATTTGAATGATGGCGCCCACTCTATCTATTTCAGAACACCATTTTGTTTTAAGGGTGGCTGCATCAACTTTATTTGCACTGATGATAAGGATTCTGTCTTCTGGCAAGTTTTTACAATAAGTTTGAATCGCTTTGCCGCCAGGTACACCAGGTTTTGATCCGCCTAAGCGAAGTTCGGTGAGGATTTTCTCAGAAAATAATGAAAGCGTATTGGACTCTTCAAGCAGTGATTGCCAATCGAATTTTCGATCAACGTCAAAAATTTTGCGCTCGTCATAGCCATGTTGTTTGCAGGCAAACCTGATGCTATCCAGCGCTTCTTGAACTAACAGAGCTTCGTCGCCTGTCACAAAATAGATGGGCAGTAAGGCTTTTTTAAGTTCAGCGTCTAATTGATTCGCTCTAAGGCGCATGGTTTATTGCTCCAACACTTGCTGCTTAGCATCTTTGTCGTTATCAGAACTATTGTTATCAGAACTATTGATATCAGAGATGCCGCTGACAGGTGTTTCTGGCTCGAACCACTTATCCGGGTTCAATACGGTTATTTGTCTGACTATTTCTTCCGCAAGTCGCTGGCTTAACTGCATTTGCAATTCATCACGTTCACGATCTTTTGCAAGCAAGGCAGAAGATTCGTGACGGTAGCTATTATTAATATGCACACTTTGTTTATGTTTGATCTCATCTTCTTGTGCAGAAACTAAGGTGTAGGTGACTTCAGAGCTAAGACCTAGTTCCGCAGCGGAAGCATTGGCCTGAAGTGATAGTGCCCGTGATTGTTGAATCATTGGGCTGATCGACAGAATTAACGGGGCATTTTCTGTGATTTGGATCTTGTTCAATAGCAAGGTTTGTTTTAAGTGGTGGCAAAGTTCCCAAGAACTGGTATTTGGACAATCCAAAGAAAGAACCTGAATATTTGAGGTGTTTTGGCCATAAGAGCGTAACTGAAATCCACAGGAAGTAAGTAGCATTGCACTCGCTAAGAGCGCAATAATAGAAGAGGTGTAGGCTAAGCGTTTTTGAAGAAAATCTAGTTTAATTAGCAACAATATTCACCAGTTTTCCAGGAACGACAATGACTTTTCGGATGGTGTTATCTGCAATAAACTTCAGCACATTGTCATCTTCTAACGCTGCTTTTTCCATGCTGGCCTTATCGACATCTGCAGGCAGGTCAATTTTTGAACGAACCTTGCCATTTACCTGAAGCACGATTTCTTGTGTACTCTTGGTTAATGCGGCTTCATCTAGTTTAGGCCAATCAGCATGAATAACCGCATTATCATGGCCTAATGCAGTCCATAAGGTGTGGCTGATATGAGGCACAATAGGTGACAATAATAGAACTACAGTTTCAAGCGCTTCTTGCATAACAGCTAAGTCTTGAGCCCCTGTTTTGCTATATTTGGTAACGGAATTCATTAACTCCATCACGGCAGCAATAGCCGTGTTGAAGGTTAAGCGTCGACTAAAATCATCACTTACTTTACGAATGGTTTCATGGGTTTTACGTCTTAAATCTTTTTGCTCTTTATTAAGCGAAGCAATATCAAGTACAGGGGCTTTGCCATTTTCAAGCTGCGCGTTTTGAAGATGAGTGTTCTGAAGATGAGTGTTCTGAAGATGAGTGTTCTGAAGATGAGTGTGCACACCTTTCCAAACACGTTTTAAGAATCGGTGTGCACCTTCAACAGCACTATCAGACCACTCAAGAGACTGCTCTGGAGGTGCAGCAAACATAATAAATAAACGCACCGTATCGGCGCCGTATTGGTCTATTGTTGTTTGGGGGTCGACACCATTATTTTTGGATTTAGACATCTTGCTAATACCGGAACTAAAGGCTTCTTGATCATTTAGTTTTGATACGATGCGGGTAACTTTGCCTTTTTCGTCTGCTTCGATATTGACATTAGAGGGCGCTATCCAGATTTTGCCGCCATTGTCATCTTCCTGATAAAAGCTTTCTGCAAGCACCATGCCTTGGCATAAAAGACGCTTGAAGGGCTCATCACACTGAACAAGGCCGACATCTCTTAATAGTTTATGGAAGAAACGGGCATATAAAAGGTGAAGGATCGCGTGTTCAATACCGCCAATATATTGATCAACAGGCAGCCAATAGTTGGCTGCGGCAGGGTCAAGCATTTGCTCATCGGATTGAGGTGAACAATAACGAGCATAATACCAGGATGACTCCATAAAGGTATCGAAGGTATCTGTTTCACGTAAAGCGGTTTGCCCAAGGTGAGTGGTTTTTGCCCACTCCGGATCGCTTTTTAGCGGTGAAGTCACCCCATTTAGCGTGACATCTTCAGGTAATATCACTGGAAGTTCTTCAAGAGGAACGGTCACTTGTATGCCGTCTTCCAGGGTTTTCATAGGGATAGGCGCACCCCAGTAGCGTTGGCGAGAAACACCCCAATCACGTAAACGGAAGTTGATGCGCTTGTGACCTGTACCCAGTTTTTCGAATTTCGCGGCAATGGCTTCAAATGCTTCTTCAGAACTTAAGCCAGTAAATTCACCGGAGGTCACTAGAACACCTTTTTCGATGAAGGCGGTTTCTTGAGTGTCGATATCCTGACCATCGTTGGGGGCAATCACTTGTTTAATCGGTAACTGATATGATTTGGCAAAGTCATGATCGCGTTCATCATGCGCTGGAACGGACATAACCGCCCCTGAGCCATAATCCATTAATACGAAGTTCGCTGTCCAAACAGGCACTTCTTCACCCGTCAGAGGATGAATAGCTGTAAAGCCAGTGGCAACGCCTTTCTTCTCCATTGTTGCCATATCTGCTTCAGCAACTTTGTTATTTTTACATTCATTAATAAAGTTTTTAACGGATGAATTGGTTTCAGCAGCTTCTAATGCCAGGGGGTGTTGTGCAGCAACAGCAACATACGTCACGCCCATAATGGTATCTGGTCGCGTGGTATACACTGTCAGAAGATCATCACGACCTTTAAGCTTGAAAGAAAATTCCAAGCCTTCCGAACGGCCAATCCAGTTACGTTGCATGGTTTTGACTTGCTCTGGCCACTCATCAAGTTGGTCTAAATCGGCAAGAAGTTCGTCTGCGTAATCGGTTATCTTGATAAACCATTGCGGGATTTCCTTGCGCTCAACCAAGGCCCCTGAACGCCAACCTCTGCCATCTACAACTTGCTCGTTTGCTAATACGGTTTGATCAATCGGGTCCCAGTTAACGGTAGAGTTCTTTTTGTATACCAAACCTTTTTCATACAGCTGGGTGAAAAACCATTGTTCCCATTTGTAGTAATCCGGTTTACAAGTGGCAATTTCCCGATTCCAGTCATATCCAAAGCCTAATTGGTTTAACTGGGTCTTCATGTATTCAATGTTTTCGTAAGTCCATTTGGCTGGCGCAACGTTATTCTGAATGGCGGCATTTTCTGCTGGCAGACCAAAGGCATCCCAACCCATAGGTTGCATAACGTTTTTACCCTGCATGCGTTGGTAGCGTGAGACAACATCACCAATCGTGTAATTTCGAACGTGGCCCATATGCAGCTTGCCGCTGGGGTAAGGGAACATAGATAAGCAATAGTATTTTTCTTTTGAAGGGTCTTCTGTGACTGCAAAGCTGTTATTAGCTTGCCAATAGTCACGCGCTCGCGCTTCAATCGCTGCGGGTTGATAGTCTTCAGGAATGGTTCGCGCTTCTGTTGAATTTTCTACTTGCATAATTGTCTTCAATTTTAGCCAAATGGAGTTGTTTTTTTACAAATTTTTAAGGGCGATTATTCTAGCTCAGTTTGTTGTATGAAGGTACTCTTAAGACGCTTTAATGATGTCGTCTTCTTTGTATGAAGCAAAATAAAATACTAAGTGCTGATAGTATACCAACAGGCCAAGTGCCGTATTTCATAAACGGGGTATCGCCTTCGAAGAGTTTTACCTTTGAGAACAAAGTTGTTCTAACAAATTGTTCGCTTTGATCAATGATTTGACCAGATTCATCAATCACCGCGCTAATGCCATTATTTGTGCCTCGAATCATATAGCGTTGGTTTTCAGCAGCGCGCATTTGTGCCATTTCCAGGTGCTGTAAGGGGCCAATCGATGTACCAAACCAGCTATCATTACTAATCGTTAGCAGGAGCTCACTACCTTTTATGTTTCGGCTAACAAAGTCAGGATAAACCACTTCGTAGCAAATAAAGGGGGCTATATGATAGTCAAAGGAGCTAAGAGGGCGTTGATCTACAGAACCTGTTCTGAAGTCCGACATGGGTAAATCAAAAAATTCGATTAAGCCCCTTAAGATATCTTGAAGGGGGACATATTCACCAAAGGGAACCAGTTTTTGCTTGTGATAAATACCTTCGCCTTGGCCAAAGCTTACAATACTGTTATGGAGAGTTTTACTTGTGTTTTCAGTATCGAATTTTCTGAAGGGCAGGCCACTAATGATATTGCTGTTGTGCATTTTTGCTTCTTCGCCAATCCGCTCTATAAAAGGCAGGGCCTGGTCGTAAAGTAGAGGAATAGCTGTTTCTGGCCAGAGTATCAGGTCATTTCCCCAGGCTTCTGCCGTCATCTTTTCTAGCAATGCAAATGTTTTACGGCGTTGAGAGGCTTTCCATTTTTCTTCTTGGGGGATATTGGTTTGTATAATAGCTACCTTGAGTTCTTTATCAATTGCCATTGTCCAGTCAAGTGACTTAAGCCAAGGGCCGCTCAGCCAGAAAAGTGAAAGTAGCAAAATAAAGCTTAGTTTGAAGGCGGTTTTTTTAGGGTGATAATGAGAACGAAACTTGTTCTTATTGCGATGGGTTTTGCTCTCCGTAACAAAAGGTAAGGCTTTTATTAGCAATGAGGCCATAAAATATAAAGCAATCCCTGTCGCTACAGTGATCGCTGTTAGACCGTAAACGCCGATGATTGGAATCCAGCCTGATAAAGGTGTATCCAAATGGGCATAGCCCAAAAATAGCCAAGGAAAACCAGTGAGAAAATAGCTTCTGAATAGATCCCCTATGACCCAGCATGAGATGAACAATAGCGCGTTTCCGGTCTTTGACGAGGTTTTTAAGCGGCCATAGAGAAAAAATGACAGGGCAGGGAAAAGCGCTAAGCCAGCGACAAATAATAAGGTAAGGCTACCAGCTAAGGCAGGTGTAGCATAACCATAGGTATGAATACTGACATAGACCCATGAAGCGCCAGAGCCAAACAAGCCTAGCCCAAAAAGCCAGCCATAATAAAAGCCCTTAAAGCTTGCACTTGGCGCATTTAGAGCTCTAGTGACAAGTAAAATAAGAATGATTGATAAGGGGCCAAGTATCCAATAGCCAAAAGGTGCAAGGCTCAGAGTTTGAAGCGCCCCGCTAGCGAGTAGGGCGCTGATAATCAATAGTCTTATTAGTAAAGGTTGTTGCGTAATAGATTTGAACTTTTCAGACTTTTGGCTGTGTTTTGGCATCCTTAAATTCGCTTTTTGGCTTTGACTTTTTCAATTTTGAGTAAACGTATGCTGCGGTTATCTGCATTTAAGATAGTCACTTTAAAGCCGAAAAGTGTTGTTTTTTCACCACGACGAGGCAGTCGTTCAAATTTCTTAAGCACTAAGCCACCAATAGTATCGAATTCGGTCTCAGGTAAGGCAACATCGAAATAGGCATTGAATTCATCGATGGGTGTTAATGCTTTAACGTTATATTCTGTTTTAGATAAAGGCTTGATCATGGCTTCATCTTCGAAGTCATGCTCATCTTCAATTTCACCTACGATCTGCTCCAGGATATCTTCGATGGTAATCAGTCCTGAAATACCACCATATTCATCGACAACCACAGCCATATGGTTTCTGTTGAGTTTGAATTCTTTCAATAATTGATTTAAACGCTTACTTTCCGGAACAATTGTGGCGGGTCTAAGTAACTCTGCAACATCACTTTTTTTGATGCCGCCTTTTAAGGCTAGAGGGAGTAAGTCTTTAGCGAGCAGAATACCTAATACATCATCTGTTGATTCACCAATGACCGGAAAGCGTGAATGGGCAGATTCAATGATCTCATCTATATATTCTTCTGGTGATTGATTGGATTTAACCGTAATCATTTGCGAGCGAGGAATCATGACTTCTCGCACTTGCATGTCTGTTACTTGAACAGCGCCTTCGATAATACTTAGAGAATCTGTATCTAATACATCTCGTTGTTCTGCATCCCGAAGAATGTCCATAATATCCTGAAGTGATTCAGGTTCGTCTGAAAAAGCTTGAGATAATTTCTCAAACCATTTCTTTCCCGTGGGAGGCTTACTGGATTTTTCGTCATTCATGAGAAGCGTAAAACAATCTCTTAGCTAGAGGCTCAGATTAGAAGAGCGAATATTGCGTGAGCGCGAAGCATCTGCGCAGGTTTAAACTATCAAAACGGAATATGAATTATTTGTTGCCATCTTACAAGAAGGAAATTCAATCAATGTGCAGATAGGCGGATATAAATTAAGAGCTGTTGTTAAAATGATATCTACAATGGTGCGCAAGCACACCCTATAAGGTTTGATTGTTTGGTTCTTTATAGGGTGCGCTCGCGCACCGATTCTTGAATGATCAGCTAATTTAAACTTCCTGATAAGGGTCTGGGTAGCCTAAAGTATTCATGATGGCGATCTCCAAAGATTCCATAACTTCCGCTTCATCATCTTCGATATGGTCATATCCAAGTAAGTGAAGCGTGCCATGAATCACCAAATGAGCCCAGTGAGAGATTTGAGATTTACCTTGCTCCTTGGCTTGTTTTTCAACAACAGGGGCGCAAATGACCAAATCACCTAAGAGGTTCAGTTCAATGCCAGGTGGCGCATCAAAGGGGAAAGACAAGACATTCGTGGCTTTATCAACACCACGATATTGATGATTTAAACTTCGGCTTTCTTCTTTATCGACAATCCTGATCGTCATCTCACTGGTTGGTATGGCTTCTGTAGCAGCCAGGGTTGCATCAACCCATTTACTTAGCTGAGATAGAGTAGGGCAGTGTTCATGCTCGGTAGCAAGTTGTAAATCGATAGTGGCAATAGCTGTCATTTGATCTGTCTCGAATGGTACTTATCTTAAGCTAAATATGGATATTTATAACGCTCGTTGAGCTCGTCGAAACGGACAAGAAGCGTGAATTAATGGAAACTTGTACACCCTTCGACGGGGCTCAGGGAACGTTTTTTTATTGGGGTTTGTCTTCAGGCTTTTACCTCTGTTTGCTCGCATGCCTATCATAAGCCTCAACAATACGCTGGACGATAGGGTGTCGTACCACATCTTTGGCGTTGAAGTGCGTGCTGCTAATGCCTTTCACTTTAGTCAATATTTGCTGTGCTTGAGCAAGACCCGACAGAGTGTGTTTAGGTAAATCTGTTTGGGTTAAGTCGCCGGTAATCACAGCCGTTGAACCAAAACCGATTCGGGTTAGAAACATCTTCATTTGTTCAGGGGTAGTATTTTGGCTTTCATCTAAAATAATAAAGGCATTATTCAAGGTTCTGCCACGCATAAAGGCTAAGGGTGCGACTTCGATAATATTCTTTTCCATCAGGCGGGTGACTTGCTCAAAGCCAAGCATTTCGTAGAGTGCGTCATAAAGTGGGCGAAGATAAGGGTCGACTTTTTGGGCTAAATCCCCAGGCAAAAAACCTAGCTTCTCGCCAGCTTCAACGGCGGGCCTGACAAGCAGTATTCGTTTAACTTCTTCATTGTTCAGAGCTTCTACAGCACAGGCCACGGCAAGGTAGGTTTTGCCGGTACCTGCGGGACCGATACCAAAATTAATATCGTGCTTTTTGATGCAATCAATATATTTATACTGGTTTTCACCACGTGGCTTTAGCTGAAACTTAGGGGTTTTGATGATTCTGGAGAAGTCAGAAAGCTCACTGATTTCATTTTGATTATTGATTGATAGTTCTTGAAGATAAAGCTGTACGGTTTCTAATGTGAGATCATCACTCTCTGTCTCACGGTATAAATGTCGAATAATCTCAATCGCAGAATGTGCTTTTTCTAATGCATTGTTAGATTTGGTGTTACTCGAGGTATCTTCTTGGCTTTGCGGTGCATTTACCTTGAATATATGGCCACGATAAGAGATCCGAACACCTAGGTGGTTTTCGATCTGCTTGATGTTTTGATCAAACTGACCGCATAAGCTAGCCAGTCGGTGATTATCTATAGGATCAAGTTGAATTTCTTTAATTACAGACGTGCCAGAATTAGTAGTCTTGATCATCAATTCGTTCGCCGCGTAATGAATTTGAATAAGCATCGCTTATTTTGACGTCGATAAAGCGACCAATTAGCTGGCTGTCGGTTCTATCTTGCTTGGCTTTAAAATTTACCACGCGATTGTTTTCTGTTCTGCCTTGAAGTTCGCCTGGGTCTTTCCTTGAGAAGCCGGTAATTAATATACGTTCGGTATTGCCCACCATTTTTCGACTAATTTCTTGTGCTTGTTGCGCGATGCGTTGCTGAAGAATTGATAGACGTTCCTTCTTGGTTTCATCGGAAGTACTATCTTCCATGTCAGAAGCCGGTGTGCCGGGTCGCGCACTATAAATAAAGCTGAAAGAATTATCGAAACCAATGTCATTAATCAAATTCATGGTGTCTTCAAAGTCTTTATCGGTCTCACCAGGGAAGCCAATAATGAAGTCAGACGAAAGGCTGATATCTGGGCGATGCTTGCGAATGCGACGGATTTTAGACTTATATTCAAGTGCCATATGGCCACGTTTCATCGCCGCTAAAATTCTGTCTGAGCCGCTTTGAACGGGTAAATGTAGGTGGCTGACTAGCTCGGGTACTTCGGCATAAACATCAATTAACGAGTCGCTGAACTCAACCGGGTGTGAAGTAGTAAAACGAATTCGATCAATGCCATCAATAGCTGCAACGAGGGTAATGAGTTCTGCCAAATCCATTTTGTCGCCGTCTGCAATTTCGCCTTGATAGGCGTTGACGTTTTGGCCTAGCAGGTTGACTTCTCTGACGCCTTTAGACGCCAGGTGAGCGACTTCTGAAAGTACATCATCAGCAGGACGACTCACTTCTTCACCGCGTGTGTAGGGTACAACGCAGAAAGTACAGTATTTGCTACAACCTTCCATAATAGACACAAAAGCAGAAGGGCCATCAACACCCGGCTTGGGTAGATGGTCAAACTTCTCAACTTCTGGGAAGCTAATATCGACAATACCGATTTCACCTCTTTTCGAAGCATCAATCATTTCAGGTAAGCGATGGAGAGTTTGCGGGCCAAAAATAACATCCACGAACGGTGCCCGGCTACGAATTGCTTTACCTTCCTGGCTGGCCACACAGCCACCCACACCAATCGTCAATCCAGGGTTTTTATCTTTTAGTTTTTTCCAGCGACCCAATTGATGAAAAACCTTCTCCTGAGCCTTTTCGCGGATAGAACAGGTGTTTAATAAAATGATATCTGCATCATTTTCATTGTCTGTTAGCTCAACCTTATGGCTGTCTTGAAGTAGATCTGCCATACGCGATGAATCGTATTCGTTCATTTGGCAGCCGTGGGTCTTTATAAATAGTTTTTTGATCATTGGTGTGGTCATTGAAAGTCTTTGCGCCAGCCTGTAATTCTAGAAAAGAAAATAGATTAAAAAA
>TARA_R110001592_G_scaffold27824_1_pt1 | contig 18761 bp, 33 predicted proteins | sample TARA_R110001592 | Tara Oceans TARA_R110001592 (sample SAMEA4398387) | marine metagenome | biome: Polar Biome; feature: [SRF] surface water layer (ENVO:00010504); material: water (ENVO:00002006), including particulate matter (ENVO:01000060) such as... | depth 5 m | reverse complement strand
AAACCTACACTTAAAGATTGTGTGCCTGTAATACCTTCTAAAGTTGCATAAGTAATACCATCATTTTCATTAATAATATCAATAGCATATTCAATTGTGTTATCTGTTGGTATTATCTGAGCTTCAAAATTAAATCCCTCAGGTTGGTCTCCTGTATTGTTATCACTGAATATATAAGAACCTCCAGTTGATTGTGGACCAATTGGTGGTTGTGAAGAACTAAAATGATTACATACTATAGTGCTAGAAGTACAAGTAAAAAGAGTTTTTAATTCCTTACTGTTTGGAGCAACTAACTTTCCTTTTTCTCTATGCAACCACATATACAAATTAGTCATAGCAGAAGAATCTAGAAATTCACTTGTTTTAAATGTTATTCCATATTGTTGTTCTATTGCTTTAAAAATAATCTTAGCAGTAATAGCTGGTTTTAAATCCTCAGGAAATACTCCTCTTCTATTGTGGTGTGAAGATGCTGTACTAATATTTAATCCATTATCTAAATTATTGGTAAAATCATAAATATAACTCTGTGAATGTGCTATTAGTGGATATATAATTGCATCGTTATAAGTAACTCCACTAACAGTAAAATTCTTCCCATTTTCTAAACCGTCTTTTATATAAGAATTACTTGCTAAGTGATTAAAATTATTTAACCATAGTAAACTATCTAAACTATCTTGGCCAATTAATTCTGTTAATGTTAAAGTATCTCCAAAAAATATCACTTTATACATTGAGATCTCCCCATTTCTCAAAACAGCTTCTTCTAGCTTTATTTTCCCAAACTTAAAATGTAAGTGATTTAATTCTATTCTTGCACTTGAAAATATTTGATTATCAAAACCATCAATATCAGGATTGTACCAATGTTTAAAAATCTTGTTGTTTGTTTTACTTGCTGGTAGATTAAAAGTTTTTGAATAGTCTGTAAATATTTTTTCAATATCTCTTGCATCCTGAATTACTTGGGTTAATTCAATTAAATCTTCTTCCATTAAATCAACCCTCATAAAGCCTTGAGCAGTTGTTGTGTTTCTTAACTGTGGCTGTATGTATAGAATAATCTTTTGCACTATCTAATATTATTTATTAAAGCAAATGATTTTTCAAAAGACATTGTGTAATTTATTAATTTATCATTTAATTCAGTTTTTTTATTAAATGAGCTTTCTTTTAAATTAACAGGAAATATGTTTGCACTTGAATCTGTTAGCCAGATGTATTCACTAACCATCAACTCCTCAAAGTATGGATTCATTAATTCATTAACAAAACCAGAATTTAAAAGAATTGACTCTGTTGCGTTTGCATTAAATGTTTTATTTGCGTGTGCTGTAGTTGAGTAAGTATTAAATGTTAAAGATTCTTGACAATCTGTACCACTTTCAGGTGGGTCTAATTGAACAGCTCTTGCTTCAAATATACTTGCATTAAAGTTTTCTCTAGTTGCATCTAGGTTTTCTGTAGATTTTTTAAAAAAGAATAAATCTTGTAAAGCTCCCCATCTATTTACAAACGTAATTTTATTTACTGGATATTTACATTCTTCAACTGGTTCTATTGTTATTGTGGTTGTGCTGGAATCATCATAAGTTATTAATAAATTATCTAAAAGACCGCCATAAGTAATTGAATCATATTGAATCTTTTGGTTTTGATTTCCATTATCTGAAAACGTATGTGTTTCTCTAACAGTTGTTCCGTTTCTCCACTCAACTTGAGTAACTCTTTCAACATTTACTGGTATTGTAGCGGCCACGCCTCTATGATATTGAATGTAAGTACTACTCAACATTACAATAGGTTCTACTATGTAGTTAACACCATCTTTAAATTTATTGAAACCCTCTTGAGCTAAATAAGTGCTTTGTGTAGTTGTGCCAATTAATGTTCCGTCTGACTGTCTTGCTGAGGTTTGCAACCCTACCCAAATAGATCCTTTAGCAGAAGAATAAGTTCCTGTAAATATTTGTTCTAAATGATCATTTACTATTTCACTAATGTCTACAGTTACAGAAACTTCATTTCCTAATGGTTTTTTTTGTAGTGAATAAAACGCATATAAGTCATCACATATTTCACTTGATGTACTTAAACCACCGTAAACAGTTATATTTATTTGAAAATAACTAAGGTTAGCAATGTTGGTTCCGCCTGTAACTTGTGGCGTTCTGATAAAGAATGGGCTTCTTGTTCTAATTATTGTACTCATATTTTTTCTAGTTTGTCAGTTGCATAAGCTGCAACCATTTCGTCACCGTATAAATCCAAACCCCTCTCAAATGGTTTAGTGAAATATAAACTTGCTCTTATACCGATTTTAAATATCTTTCTAGCTATTAAAAAATTCAATGATTGTCTTTTAATAAATCTACCTTCTTTGTCTCTTGGAGCTATTCCTTTTTTTATAGTCCATTTATCAAACGCTGAGGGCGGTGGCATTTTGTTTTTATATGAAAAAGGACTTTCGGCTGTTGCTTGGTCTGCATAATGACCTTCCGATCCTCTAACTCCTTGATCAATAAATGGTCCATATTTTTCAGAATAAAAATTAATTTTAGTTCCTGTAATTTTATAACCTAAACTTTTATATAATTTACCTGAGGCATTATTACCTTTCATTGTCAAGTTTCTTCTTGACTGGCTTATTACATAATTAGAATATTTTCTTAAAGCTTTATTAAATTCGCTCATTCTTTTCTTTTCTTCTTTTTTCTTTTCTTTTCTTAATGCTTAGCAAATGTTTAGCAATTGCTAGCAATAGGTCATATCATCTGCAATTCCACAATTGAAAGTGACAGCCCACCCAGCTAGCAAATTGTCAAATCTTTCTGTAAATGGCTCACATTGTGCGCTGTCTAATAATTCAAATTTATCTCTATATAAATCAGATTTTTGTAACACCCTCATGATCCTAGTCGCTAAAGCTAATTGAGTATTAAGAATATCCTGTCTATTGTCATTTCCTCTAAAATCACTTACTGGCTGTTTATTACTTATATCAACTAAATCCATAAAAAATATAGTTATATTAAATGTCACGTAATTGCTGTCAATACTTGTGTTATTAATCATTAAATGAGCTAAAGGAAATAAACTTTGTTTCTTTAGATCAACGTCAGCTATGTCACCAAACGTCACAGCGTTGTTAAAAGCCTCAGCTTTAATTGCCTTCTCAATGCTGTCTACTATGTTGTAAAAACTCTTCATACGTATTTTAAATATTTGGGTGCGTTGTTTCCTAAATCTTGATCTATAAATTCATCCAAACTATCTATTGCAGTATCAAAGTCTAAGCCCTCACGTTTTATTAATAAGTCTAAACAAATCCAATAATCATAAATTGAATTAATTGGCTTACTAGCTGTTATTCCTAAAAAAGCATCCTCAAAACCGTCAACTAAAATAATTGGAGTATCAATATCTAATAACTTTCTTGAAGTCAATTCTTCTAATATATCACTTTTATTCATTTTCTTTTTTTAATCATTTGATCCTCAGCTTTGTATTTATCTTTTTCAAAAGACAAATGAACTAAACAGGTGTGGATATTGGTTTTAGTAACGTCATCAATTTTAAGGATGTCGCCTTGAGTAAGTCCGTAAACGGATTGATACCATCCCCATTTTTCACTGAATCCAGCAATGATTGAGGTATTTCTACCTCCTGTTGATCCTGTAAATAATTCAGGATAATTTTCTGTAATTCGCTTTTTAAATCCCAAAAAAAAACCAATGAACCAAAGACAACATCTAAAGGAGTGTTTGACATGTCATATTTAGTTGCGCTTTCATAATCTTCAATTAAATACTTTTCTTTTTTATTCATTATAACTGGTCTAAACAATACGCTCATAGCTTTATCCATTTGCTGCCAGTCATTTAAATAAGTATCAAGATCAACATACTCACCGAAAGTCATGTCATCTAGCTTAGGTATAAAGCCAAATTCTATATCATTGTAGGTAAACCTATTAATAAGTTTAGTTTTTTGATCAAACATCTTAGAAAGCGTTTCTGTGATAATATTCATGTCCTCAACTTTTATTTGAAGAACTTGTTTCAAAGGAACATGGCAAAAGATCTCAATCATTTTCTGTTGAATGAAATTGTTATTGTCATTATCTTCTGAAATTTTTAACCAACGCTTGTACTGGTTGAGGGTTATTTCATTTAGGTTTTCTGGGATGGTAATTTTAATATCCATTTTCTTATAAACGATTTTAATGATTAACTGTTATCCATATATACAAATTATTTTTGACATGGCTGATATAAATGGCTCTTAAAATGTATGAAACAAAAAAAACCCTCCTTTGGGGTTTCCATTTGGAGGGCTTTATGAGATAAACAAGACAAAAAGGTCAACGACCTTTCAAGTATAGAACAATTCAAAGATAATAAAAAAAAGCTACCTTTTACAGTAGCTTCTAATTATTTGAGCACTTACGCTAAGATAACTCGGCTGGCTCTTAGTTTTTTATCTTACTAAGCTTTATATTTTTTTAGGTCTTTTATATTATTGCTCATTGTGTAGTGGTGTGTATTGTTTATTTAAAATGTTAATATTTCCTGACCTCTTCTTGGACTTAGTGTAGTATAAAACCCAGTAACACTTTCAAACATGTTTTGAAGTTGATCATTATAGAGATCGTTCTTTATACATTTTGTAGTCATCTTTACTCCTCTTATAGAAATAAACTCCATGTCGTATAAATCTTTTCCATTTAAAGTAATTCTCAAGTAATTTGCTGAGGATTTGTTTTTAGCTAATCTCATTGATAAACTATTTTTACCAGCAATAAAACTTTTGCTTCCTGTAATGACTGCAAATCTTCTGCCGCCTAATTGTTTTAATATTGTTTCTGCTATATTCATGTCTTGTTTTTTTAAGTTCATTGTAAATATAATATAATATATTTAACTGACCAAATTATTTTTATAAATTATCTCTAACTGAGTGTTCCATAATCATTTGACTTGTTGGTGCAATACCAAAGCTCACCCAGTTATCTTCATTATTGAATTGTGCTCTACAGTGATTCATTATTTTATTTGAATCTGACCATTCTAATTGTCGACCTGTAATAGGACATAATACTGGAAACCATTTTGTCTGCCATCCATCTGATAGGAATGTAACCCAAGCCATTTCTTTTTTTAAATCTATACTTTTCATTTTGTTTATTTTTAAATTCAATGCTAATATATTATATTATATTTAATTGACAAAACTTTTTTAAACTTTTTTTTAAAGTCCACTTGAACCGCACTTGTAGTCCACTTGTAGTCCACTTGTAGTCCACTTGAAGTTAGCTCTAATGAATATAATATTGTCCTTGATTTGGGTTTTGTAGTTGATAGCTTACTGAATACCTCAACGCGTCAAGAGCATGATTGAATGCATCAATAGGAGTTTGTGACTTTCTTTCTAGCCAGCAATAGTTGTTCAACTCTTTTACTAAATCACCGTCTTGATCTTCAATTATTAAATCATAATCCTGTAATAAGCTAATCCCATAATTAACTGAGCCTTGTCCTTTAATTGACGGAACTATATTGCAGCCTCTACTTAGTTCTGTGATTAAACGTGGCTCAGCACTATCACCAACAATCAAATTGTTTCCAGCATATTTTTTATTTAAGTCTAATATCTGACTTGTTGTTAACTGGGTTTTATAATAACATAACTCTACATAAATAATCTTATTTGATTTGTCAATACTTGTTTTCACTAAACTCGTTGGATCTGCAGAAAATCCAAAATCTTGACCTAGAACAATAGTTCCGACTTGTTTAAACTTTCCAAGTTTCCAATTAGTAAACACAACGCCCTCAGCTTTATCCAGCCAACCTCCTAAAATTTGATGTTCATATTTAGCTGGTCTAAAGTGTTTCATCTCTTCAATCCTTTTAATATAACTATCGGATAAATTCTCAATGTTATCTAAATAAGTTGAGTGAATATAAGTGACATCATCTTTAGTGAAACTGGCTTTAGGATTAACTCCCATATTTTGATAAAACTTTTTATAAATCCAGTGTTCTTTTGTGGTTGGGTTTAATATTAACATAACCCTATTATCCATTCCCTTTTTTCTTATAGATAAATCTATTTTGTCAAAAGTATTTTCATCCATTAATTCCTCAGCCTCATCCATTACCCAAGTCGTCAAACCCTGTAGTGACTTGAGGTTTGCTGTCTGGTCTCCTGAGCTGGTTTTAATACCTCTAAATATTATCTTTGAACCTGACTTAATATTGACAATTTGATCTCTTGTTATTTTAAACATATTGTTTAAACCTAGTAAATCAATCTTCTCTTTAAATTCTGGAATAATTGAAATGGCTGCTGACCTTAAAGTGTATCTAGTAAATAATATTGTGTGACCAGATTCCTGAGTTAATAAAAGAAGTGAAGTATTTACAGCATAAGATTTCCCAGAACCTCGACCACCTGTAAAAAGAAAATACCTAGAATCAACCTCATCCCAAATAAAAAATTTATCCTTTATCTTTAATTGCACTGATTAATTCTTTGAACGGAATGCTAGTTTCTCCAGTTGTATGAACATCAATAGCTTGACTTTCTTGATAACCTCTAGTCTTCCCTTTTGTTTTTAAATAAAAAATTGTTGCGGCTGTTGATCCATCTTGGATTTGTTTATGCAGTTGGCTTTCAGCAAAATCAATTGCAACATTTTGAATATCGTCAACTTTAGTTTTAAAGGCCTCATCATCTCTGCAATATTTATAAAATGTTTCACGACTACAGCCAGAGCTTTTACAAGCTGTTGTAACTACGCCAAGAGATTTTTCTAAAGCTTCTAATAAACTCCTTTTTAATATGTCAGATTTTGTCATTATTTTGGATTCCAAGATTTACTAAATTCCTTATCTTCAAAGACTTCACTTTTAGGAATACCTGATCTGTATAAAAGCCTCACAACCTCTTCTTTTTCCATGCCTAGTCTAGTAGCTATCTCATCTCCAGAAACTCCAGCTTGAACCATGTCAGTAACAATCTCGCTCATCTCTAGGACTCCATGTGTACCTCTAGCTCTATTATGTCTAATTGTTGCCATTTGTTGCTGAGAAAAGTCTTTAGGCTCTACCATCACAACAGGAACTTTCCCTTTTGTTATTTCGTTTATTTCTTTATGACCTGAAACTGTCCACCTATGGAAACCGTCAACGATCGTATAGTCCGGATTTATTACAATAGGCTGTGTCCATCCGTCTTCTAATATACTTGTCTTTAGTAGCTTTAATTCAGTTGGAGCTACCTTGTTAGGGTTGTAGTTATTTGGTTTCAATTTATCTCTTTCAATCCAAATTATTTTATCAAGTGGTTGTTTCATATTTATTTATTAAATCGTTTTCTTTTATATTCTGGCCTTCCGTATTTCATAACCGCCTCATCAAAGGATTTTATTCCCAATTTTTGCTGAGCAGTTATAGCATTGTTTTCTAGCGTTGGTCCTGTTCTTCCTTTAAAATCTCCTTTCAAACTGAGCTTACATATAAAAGCCCATGAAGTTCCAGTCAAAGGATGTATTTCTTCTTCTGGTATTTCGTCAGCTGTTTTATTTTTATGTCTTCTTATTATAGAGTTTAAATTATTTTTGACAGTGTTTTGAGCTACTGAATCATAACTTTCTAGAATTACTTCTGCCCATTTTTTGTAAGTGATATTATCTGGCTTTACTTTTTTACCAATTCCATAGAGTTCAGTATTTGCGTATCTCCATGCTGTAGCCACACCATCAACTCTGTCTAGCATTTTATGCCACATCTCAGGAAAGCATTCAGCGTAAATCCATAAAGCCCTCAAAGGCTCTTCACCAAATGGAGGACAAACTCTTTGTTGTAAATATTTTTTATAATATCTAGTTTTATTAAATACATCATAAGTTTTATTATAATCCCAGTTAAATTTTTTAACCGCAAGCCAAACGTCTTCACTTGACCAATCATAAATAGGATGGCAGTGTGAGAAATGACCTTCCTTAGATATGTAGTTATCATTCTTTTTTGTTGATACTGCTTTTAATCTTCTAAAACTTTCTTGAGTCCTAACTCCTGTCAATATAGCTGTTTGACCTTCCGATCTTTCAGGCATTAATGAACTAAACTCTTGAAAGCTCATACCCTTTTTAAATTTAGGATGTTCAGTTATGACATTTTTTGGTAAAGGTCTTACCCATTTATTTTCCTTCTCTTTGTTCCAACAGTACCAGAACGGATTATCATTTGAGCAAGCGTTGCGATGTTTAAATTCAAGACAATACCATTTAAAATTCTTAGTTTTTTTCCTGACTCTTTCCGCATATTCAATTGTGGGTGGATGTATTGCTTCCTCATCAAAAAAATTGACTGTAAAAGGTTTGTTTTTTTCTTTTGATATTATTTCGGTTAAGTTCAATACAACTGTGCTATCCTTACCAGCTGAAAAGTTTACAATTATATTATCATATGAATCAAACAAATATCTAATCCTGTCTAAAGCAGCATCATAAACATTTTGCTCAGTGTATTCTTTAACTCTTGCTCTGCTCATTTAGTTCTAATATCATCTAACTTACTTGCTGAAATTCCTTCAACTATAGTTCGGTTAATCATTGGATGAGTTTCATCAGTTGCACCAAAATCACTATCTGGATGGTAAGCTATTAATTTCATAATAGTATTGTTTTCATGATCTGTAACAAATTTATGTTCAGTATCTGTAGGTAAATAAAATATCATTCCAGTTTCTAAAACAACATTCATATCAGGGGTTACAGCTTTAGCACCGCCAACAATAATGAAGCCTGATCTAGTTGATGGGTGAGTGTGCATCGTTTGGTTAACTCCTGTAGGCATGTATAAAGCATTTAAACATGGTAATCCCTTTTTTATAGGGAAAGCTAATATAGTGTCTTTACATCCATCAATGTAATTTAATCTTCCATAATCTTCAACATAACCAACATTACTAGATCCTAAATATTTACTTTTTTGCCATGCGGCAACCCTATATTTTTCAGATAAAAAATTTATTTTGCAGCCGCTTCTAGTTGAAAACCATGATCCAGCCTTAACTAAATTAACTACATTGTCATCAATTATTTCTACAATTCCAGTATCAACATAACCATAAACTCCACCGCCTAAAGGTATTTCAACTTTTTTTGTATTTCTATTTTTTGATAAATTTTCCCATCCAAATATTTTAGTTCCCTTATTGTCGTCAACAATTAAACCAAAGAAATTTTTATATGTTTTTAATTCATTCATTTAAAATTGTGTTTTTAAGTTATTTACTGAAATTCCATGTGAAGCTTGATCTAAAGGTTTAAATATTACTTCATCCATATTTAAGTGATTTGGTAATTTCATTATTGAGTAAACAAGATTCCCCATGTCTTCAGGTTGTATTAGTTTAATTCCTTGTGAATGTTTTTTTGCTTTTTCAAAATCTCCGTTGTATCTTCTTTTTTGAAAATCTGTATTACCTAGTCCAGCTTCAATTGTGCAAGTTCTTATTCCAGTCCCTAACCATTCTTTTCTAATTGTTTTCATTATAGTTGTTGAAGCAGACTTAGATGCACAATAATCAGCACCGCCTACATAACTCAGTTCACTTGCTATGCTTCCAATATATATAAAATTTCCTTTACTTTTTAATAGATATTTATAAGAATATTTTAATGCTTTTAATAATCCTATAGTGTTCACCTGTATAACCTTCTCCATGTCAACTACACTTTTTTCAGACACGTAATTTTTTCCAATTGCAATTCCTGAAGCGTAAACAATTGAATCAATATTTTTTTGTGTTTTAAATAATTCTTCTATTGAATAAGTGTCTGTAACATCTACTTTAGGCATTGATGTTGTTCCTAAAGGAATAGCATTAAAGCCTTTTTTATTTAATACATCAACAATTCCTAAGCCATATCCTGATGTTCCGCCAATTACTAAAACTTTTTTCTTAATCATTTTATTTTATAGTTTCTAGCCATTGCGTCAAGTGCTTCGGCTGTTGTTTTTAAATTTAATTTACCTTTTATTTTATTCAAAACATTTAATAAGAATAATTTGTTTTCATGAAACATAACGATCTCAAATAGACTATAATCATCGTCACTTGCTTTTGGAGCAAAGTCTTCTTCACCTTCAACGTCTCCGTCTAAATTAAAAAACTCTTCATCCTCAGCACCTTTCCAAACATCCATTCCCCAGTCTTGCAGTTGATCAGTGTTCCAAGTGTTGGCCAGTATATCCCAATCCCAATCACCAAAACCGACATTGTCCTTTATTATAAATTCCCTTTGTTGTTCTTCATTGAGATCTTCTACTTTTAAAACTGGTATTTCTTTGAGGCCAGCTTCTTGACAAGCTTTTAACCTCATGTTTCCACCAAGTACAATCATTTCATTATTAACAACAACTGGTCTAATATTTAACATCTCAGGAAATTCTTGAATAGACTTAACTAGCTGTTTAAATTTATTGTTTTTTATTACTCTTGGATTTTCCTCGTTTGATTTTATCTTCTTGATATTTACTTTGGTCAATTTCATTTTCTAAATATTCATTTAATTTATTTTCAATTAGTTTTTTTAGCTTGTGCTTCTTGTTCATATTCATTAAATAATGTTTGCATTGTATTGACTAAACCTTTCACGCAACTCCCACAACTTGAAGGAGCTTTTGTTGTATTAAAGACTCTGTTATGTATTTTTAACAATTCAATTTGTTCATTTTGATTTACCGCTGGTTTATTTAATTTAAAGAATCCTTTTAAATACATGTATTCATCCTCATTTAAACATTCAACTTTATAAGGAAACATTTTATTTAATTTATCTTTTCTAGCATCACACCCACAATCAGTTCCTAGCTTGTCAAATATCCATTTAGTGGCTTTTTTTATACCAGTTTTTTCAGTGAACTTTTCTACTGAATCTCCAAGACCTTTACTTTTCATCAATCTTTTTTTTTATTATTTTAATACAGTTGTTAATTGTTTTCCATACAACAACGTGACCAATATTTGTAGCGGCAGAAAGCTTTCTGATACTATAGAATTTTTTCCTATAAAGATTAAACAGTTTTTTATCAAACCAATAAAAGTCATTTACTATTTCGTCAACAATACCCTCCATGTCAACATAGGGCTTATTATCTGCCTTTAATATATTAGATAATTCTGTTGCGATTAATACGTCTTTGTCTTTTCTTATTGTATCAATAAACAAATTGTGAATCATTTTATATATAAACGATTTATTAAGCGAATCGTTATCCATGATGTCATTTATTTTGATCTTCTTACTGTCTATTTTTGAGTGAATTAAGATATAAAAGTCGTGTAATAAATCTTTATGATCAATCCTTGAATTAAATGAAACGTCTTGACACATTTTTAGCCAAGTCTTTTCATTTTTAATTAATAATTTTAATATATTATTTTCCTCTAAACTCATCTAATTCTAGCAGCATGTTGACAAAATCTTCATATTTTAAAGCGACATAATCATCTTCAAAATTTTTTGTGAATACAACGACAGGAGTTTTTAAAGTTCCTCTTGCATCACCTTTGCTTTGTTCTAATGCTCTCCAGATGTTGAGCTTTTCTTGATTTTTACATTCCCAGCTGTATTCAGATAATATGCCGCTGGTCGTCATAATATCTCCCTTAATACTCAGGCCTCCTGAATTTGGAGTGCGTCTTATATTAGTATCAAATTTTTTTGCTAGATCTTTAGCGATCTTTAATTCAAATCTCTTACCCTTTTTATTAGCGTTGATACTCATTTTTTATAAAAGTGTTTTCTAATTGCAGTTCCAAGCTCAGTGTCATTTGGATATATATGACACAGATAATTAATAGCGTTACTAACATAAGTATCAGCAATAATATCTTCCAAGTCTGACTGTCCATAATTTTTACTAATCTTCAACGTCTATAAAAATAATAAGTTACAAAAGCACCACAGACAAAACTAAACAAATGAGTGATCGTAACTAGCGTTAATAATCCAGTCATTTTAATTTGTTTTTTAGCTCAGCCATTTCTTTATATGCTTTAACATTGTTCAATTTTATGGAAATTATTTCATTTTTCAAAATTTGTAGCCGATTATCTTGCGTCATAATCAAATTTAATGCGCCATACATAGCTTCTAAGCTAAGATTAACTCTTTCTGGTATTTGTTTACCTTCATACTTTTTTTCTATCCTTAGGATTAAAATTTGTATTTTGTTCTTAGTGTTTATAAAGTCTATCTCATCCATTTTTTATTGTTTTAAATTCATTGTTAAGAGAAACTGATCTCCCAAATCTTTGTTTATTGTTTTAATTGTTCTATAAATTTCTACACTTCTGCGCCTAACCTCATCACGCTCATGTTTTGTTGAGTCAGTTCCAAGATGTGCGTAAAGCGAACAGTCTATTTCTAAAAGTGTATCTATTTTTCTTTTGTCAGTCCAAGTTTTAAAGTTTATAAACTCTTCTATGTTTTCATATTTGTATTTCATGTTTTTTATTTTAATGCGTTTTGACCACCAATTGTAAAACCTAAACCATGATTCCAGTCAAACCTCAGCGGCTCTCCTAATGCTGTGGGCGATCCTCCAGTCTCTTTGTCTTTTATCTTGTAAACATGTATTTCAGTCTGCATCCATAAGACAGGGTTTGTTATCATTCTATGAATACAAATAAAATTATCTACACGATTGGGAAACACTTGCCCACCTTCACAGTCAGCTTTTCTTGGTGGTTGAATATGGCCTTCGTGAATATGTTTTGGAGGATAAACTCTTCTGGCTGCTTCCGTTTGTGGGTGGATTGATATAAATATTGACTTCTTTGTTTTGTTACAAAATTCCCTGACATCATTACAAATATGGTAATTCCTGTCAAATTGATTAACTCTTCTATCATGGTTTAATCCAGTGAAAGGATCAATTAACCCACCATCACACTCAACATCCTTAAATATTTTTAAAATGTCTTTATGTGAATACATTTTTCTGTTATCTATAAATGTGAAATAATTACTAATTAAATCATGGTATTTTAAAATTTCCTTTTTAGTTAATTCCTTAACACTTGTTCCGCTGATATACTGTATTATATCACGCTTTAATTGGCCAGCTCTATTTTCCCCTGACCAAATGCACCACTTTTTTTCATGCTTCAAACTAAGTGCGGTTAAATACCAAATAATCCAATTTGTTTTCCCAACATTGTCAAGCCCTAAAAACATATTGAAATCCCCTTGTTTATAAACAAAATTATCATCTAATAAACAACCGATCTTTAAACCTTGTTTAATTTTACCATCTTTAAAATCATATAGATAATCTAGTGAATCTTTATTTGCTGCCAGCATCATTATAATTTTTATACATCTCTTCAATTTCCTTAGAAACTTTCAATGCTGGGTTTGTAAATTCTTCTTTTTTCTTTTCTTCTCTTTTATTAATGCTTAGCAAATTCCTAGCTTTTGCTAGACCACCCTTTTTTCCATTTGCTGCTAATTTTTTTCTTTTAGTTTTAAATTCATAGCGTTGCTCATCTAAAAAAGTTATATGAATATTGTCTTTTATTCTTTTAATAACTCCTATCCTGATCAACTCGTCTGTCAATCTTTTACTATTTAATCTTGTTAATAGTTTGTCATAGGTCATTTGACAGCTTGCAGCCCAGTAATGATGGCATGCGTCAATAAATGCTCCTTTTATTTCATATTTTTGATAATAAATATCACCGCTAAGCCATTGCTCAGGGAATGATTTATAATATGGTGTCTCTATACTCATTATAAAATTTTAATTCTTGTTTACTTAATTCATTTATATTGTAAGATATATTATTATTTCCGTAATCCATTTCATTTGCATAATATGGTTCACTCTTAGATCCTATATCAATACCCTTTGCGTCATACTCTTTTTGAAATTTAGCTTTTATAAAACTACTTGTTAAGCCATGCCATTCAGCAATTAAATCCGCTTTTGTTCCTCTAAGAACTAACTTGAGAATGCGGTGTCTATCCTCATCCTCAAGTATATGTTCATATTTATATTCTGAATTCAAAATATATCTTCAAATTTATTAACTGCCTCTTGTGGTGGAGTTGTTTTTTTCTCCTCTGGCTTATAGGTGTCTATACTTAAAGAAACATCTTTGTCATATTGGTCAGGCTGTTCTTTTATATTTACGTTTAGTTTCAAATAGTTTTTACCATTATATTCAAAAACATGATCTTTTATTTTATCTAAATGAACTGTAACTTTTAACCAGTCAGATCCCATTTTTTTACCGCCACCGCAGTAAATTGTTTTTTCTTTATCCATTTTTATTTGTTTTATTTGTTTGTAATCTGGCATCCATTGCCATTCTTTTTTAATCAAAATTTATAAACTTAAACTTATTTTTAATTTATCAAGATACTCTCTACAGGCTAAAACTCTTGACTTAATTGTTTCAATAACGTCAGCATCATAATCTATATTAAAAACTTTAATTCTATACTCATCCGAAATATGTGAAAAAATAAACTTCTCTCTAAATAAATCATACTCACCTTTATTTGGATTCCATTGTCTTTCAATAACATCCTCAGGAGTGTCCATTAAAGTGTAAATAACTTTAGCTTTTTTTAATCCTGTCAAATGCATATATCCCTGAACTTGGTAAAAGTAAGCTTTGTTTTTTAGCTCGGTGTCAAGTAGTGGAAAAGTAAAACAATTCCAACTGTTTTTAACCTCAATTATTTCATTCTCAGTAATAACATCAGGCGTTCCCTTCATAAAATCGTCACTAAAAAACTCATCATTTTTAATTAAATCACGATCGTATAAACATTTTGAAATATAATCAATTGAATCACCTTCAACTGCATTGCCTTTGTCCATGTATTTACTTTGTATCTCTTCACGCCTTTCATAAAGCTGCTCAGTAAGCCATTTTTTCATAAAGGTTTCAGCACCAGCGGACACAATTCTTGAGCCTGTAGGTTTGGCCATGATGTTTGTAATGCCAGAACATCTTATTTTAAACTCCTTCATGATGTTGGCTTTTTAAATGTATCAGCTTCACTTTCTGAAAATATGCCGTATTCATAAGCTGATATTAATTTAAGTATCAAGCGATCTTTTAAACGCTTTTCAGCCATTGCCCAGACATATTGAGTTTTACAGTTTTTAGGACTTGCCTCACCAGTTGACCAAATCACTTTATTTCCTCGTTTTGCATCTCCTACAATGGCAACATCTTGATTGCTATCTCTGTATATTGTTGGCGCACCGAATTGAATATTCTCTTTTGCTGCTATCTTTTCGCATGCATTGTGAGTTATTATCCACATGGCTTTTCCGCCTCTACGTAATTCCCAAAAATCTTCCTTTGTTAATTCATATTTTTTTGCTAGGTCTTTAATTGTCATAATTTTTAATTTTAATTAATATTTGTTCTATTTTATTTATTCTATTCTCATCGTATTGCATTCCAATTTCTTTTAAATGTAAGGCAATTATTCTTAATGATTTTATTAATTTTTGAATATTATTTCTATGAATTTCTAAGTTATTATTTGAAAGTTCATTTTGTTTTTTCATTAATGAAACAACCCTTTTATTCCAATTGGCTTTAGTAACTACATGCCTCAAACGATCTTGAAGGTATTTATTTGATTCATAAGCATACCATTCAGCAGCATTGTTTTCATGTATTTGTTCTTCATTATAAGCTCTCATGACTGTTTATTATATTGGCGCATCAAAGCAATTAAAACCTTTGAATAAGATTTAGCACCGTTAGTTTTACATTTATCTTGAAACTCATGTAGTGTTTCAACGTCATCTGAACTTACATAAAAGCTCTTTATAGTGTAACTCATTTTTTTCCTGTTAATTGGTTAATAATATATTCTCTATTTTTTTGATTATGTTCTAAGCAATAGTTCACAATACATGGTAAGTCATTAAATAATGCATCCATGTTAAAAACAATGCTCCCATTATCGCATTCAATATGCAGCTCTCCATGATCCGCCCACAAAGTATGAGACTCGTGGACGTATATGTGCGGCAATTCTTTTATTTCTTCTTTTTTTATTTTCATTATTTTATTAGTTTTAAATTTAATTCTTTGGCTACATAATTTATATGTTTCTGGGTAGTCATTGACCAGTAGCCTAATTGGTGTAACTCATTTCCTTCTATAGTTGCAACATGTGTAATGTAACTAATTACTTTATTGCCTTCTATTCTTAAATTTTGGTTATATCTTTCTAATCTCATATTTTTATTTTTTTTAGTTATTAAAATTTAATATTCTCTTTTTTAACATATTGCATCTCTGGTCGCAAATCATGGTATTCTTTCAAAGTTTCTTTTGCTCTACTTACAATATCATCAATCATAAATTGAAAATCTTTTCCATTAGATGTTAACTCATTATATTCTACTAAACTTTCTAGTTGGGTATACATTTTAAATAATTTTCTGTATTCTTCATGTTTTACTGTTACTTTTATATCTGTTTTCATCATGTTTAATTTTAAATTCAATGCTAATATATTATAATAGTTTTTAATGACCAAATAAAAATGAAAAAAAATGTTATTTATTTATGAAATAGTTAGAATAAGTGACTAATTCTAGCGACTTGACCGTTGTTTTTAGAAAATATAAAGCCCTCAATTGCTTGATTATTTGAAGAAGTATAACCCATCTTATGATGCCAATTGTCAGCTGGTGAAGGGCTTCTCAAGCTTTCCAAACTACAGCCAATCAAATCCTTTGAAACTTTGTGGTGAACATGATGTGCAAACATATATCTATATTTACAACCGCTCCACTCCTTACACTCGTCCGCCATTAATAAGGGAAGCAAATCCCACTTAGCACCATCTCCATGAGTTGATCCTATTAAATTATCATAATAAGTATAATATTTTCTATGTTGCAGACTTATATCAAAAGTGATATTTTTGCTATTTCTAAAATAAGTTGAAATTGTATCAGCTAAACAAAACCCAGTTAGATAGTCATGATTAGAGCTGTTATAAACGACATGAAGATCAGGATAAAAACTAACTAATGTTTCAATAATATTGATATATAATCTTTTAGCAATATGGAAATGCTCAAAAAACATACCGTCAACATCCTGAACCGTTCCTCTCGTAGTCTTTCCACCACTAGGAGTATCAATATGCATTACATCATTACCTATACAAAGGACAATTTTATCTATATTAAAACCGTTACTTTTTTGTAGTATTCCATCAACCGCTTCAAGAGTTCTTTGAACTGCAATTTGTTTGTTATACTCTTCACCACTAACAAAACTCTTGCATAATTTACCAATATGAATATCAGCTGGTGATATTAAAAGACAATGACCGTCACTTACTTTAGGTTTAACGACCTTTTTAAAGTTTGGTGAGTATTGCTTTAAGTCTGACAGTAAATGTTGTTTAAACTCCTTTAAATCGTTTTTCTTAAAATTTGGATTTTTAAAATATAAACTGGCTTTTTTATTTTTTATCCAGCCACTATGAATATCATTTGGGTTTAATCCCTCAGCTTGTGCTTCTTGCTTTAATCTTCTATAGTCATTTATGATTTGCGCCTCATCTGAATTGAGTCTGTAGCGTGGATTACCTGAATCTTTCCACCTTTTTTTATGTTGTTTCATAAATCTAATCTACGAAAAAAAAATTAAATTACTTTTTTGAGCTTGTACCGTAATAAAAAGCAAAGATATTCCCAATGACCACGCCCTCAACCATACCCATCAAATGAATGAATAGTTCGTTTTCTAAAACTTGCGGAATATATACGACTGCATAAACTATAAAAACAAAACAGAATAAACCAATAACACCAGTTAAATTCATCATCCAGTCATTAGCTCCAGATTTAGCCATTTCAACCTCTCTATTTCTAGCTGAATTTCGATCTTCAACCTCTAGTTTATACATCTCAACAACTTGTCTATGGAGTTCTTCTTTTTCTTGAGCAGTTAAATCAGGATCTTTAGAAATAATGTTTTTTAATATTCCCATTGTACCATTTGAAGGCAGAACATCCCCAATAATTTCCAACACTTTAGGTGCTTTTTCTTTTAATAATATCCCTATTTTACTGTCTTTTAGTTTTTTCATCCACTACAGCTTTCACAATTTTCATCTTCAATATTGCAAGTCCTTTCCGGAACTGGTTTATTTTCTAAGTCTCGCAACATTTTGTCAAACTCACTTTCCTTTTTTTTCATTCAATTTATCTTTAACTTTTTTAGTTTTAGGTTTGAATGATTTTGGCTGTAAATCTAGATATTCTAGTTCAGCATTGAAACAAGGGCATTGTTTCATAAATTCGTGAGCCTCGACACCATCTCCATCTTTGTCAGGAGAATAATCCCTATGTCCATGAATACTAGCTTGAGGATATATGTTTTTTAATACTTTTAGTATTTTAATTATTGATGCTTTTTGTGCTTCTGTTCTTGTGTCTTTTGCTTTCCCAAAAACATCAAGTCCTCCAGTATATGCAATTCCGATGCTAGTACTATTGCCATTCTTAACATGAGCTCCAATTTTTGAAACAGGTCTTCCTGAGTTTATTTTCCCATTGATACCAATCACATAATGATAACCTATGTCTGAAAAACCCCTGTTCAAGTGCCATTGTTTTATAGTGGCTACTCCTATATTTTGACCTTCCTTTGTGGCTGTACAATGTATTACAATT
>TARA_R110001592_G_scaffold319724_1_pt1 | contig 18765 bp, 20 predicted proteins | sample TARA_R110001592 | Tara Oceans TARA_R110001592 (sample SAMEA4398387) | marine metagenome | biome: Polar Biome; feature: [SRF] surface water layer (ENVO:00010504); material: water (ENVO:00002006), including particulate matter (ENVO:01000060) such as... | depth 5 m | reverse complement strand
CCTGGCTCCTGGCCTTACGATCTATTGTATGGTTTACACGTTATTTTTATGTTCAAATTTCTTTAGTTTTCTATTGTTCGATTAAGCTTATCGAACGGCTACTTCTTGAAACTTTTGATTGTCAGTGACACTGAATGTATCAAAGACATTCCATTTTCTGTCGTTTTTTTCGTAGGCCCCGTTTACAAATGGGCGAATACTTTTTTCTAGTTTTGAATCATATTTTTCTTGAAAGCTGTCTGCTGCGAAGTACTGCATACCATGAACGCTGTCGACAACAAAACCACTTAAAATTTCGCCATGATCAAAAATTAAAACACGTTTGTCACGGCTATTCGATGAGCGATGATTCAGGTCGAAAAACAAACCAAGATCCATAATGGGAAGAAGTCGGCCACGTACATTTGCCACGCCTAACATCCAGCTTTTTACGCCTGGAATACTTGTGAATTTTGGTAAATGAATGATTTCAGAAACAGAGCCCATTGCGGCAACAAAGTATGAATTAGCAATTGTAAATCCAATACCATTCCACAACTCAACTGCTTCATCCTGTTCAGGAAGGCCGGTTGAGTACTGAATGCTTTTTTGAGCAATTTCAGTTAGTAGTTGGAATGGATTCTCTGATTTTGAAGCCATGAATGCTGACAGCCTTCCTTTATTTCAATAACTCATTAATTGTTTTTGTTAAGCTACTTTCAGAAACAGGTTTAACGAGATAGCCTTTCGCGCCCTGTCTCGTTCCCCAAACTCGATCAGTTTCCTGATCTTTTGTGGTTACAATAATAACCGGTATATCTGCCGTTTCAGCGGCTCTTGTTAGTTGTCGTGTTGCTTGGAAACCATTTAGTCCAGGCATTACGACATCCATTAGAATTAAGTCGGGCTGTTCAGCTCTTGCGACTGCAACACCATCTGCACCGTTGTCCGCTGTAATTACTTCATGATTATTACTTTCTAAAATACTTGAAATCTTGCGGATTTCTGTCGGTGAGTCATCGACAATTAAAATACGAGCCATAGTTCCTCCGGGCGATACACTATTCGTTTACAATATTTATTTGAAATATAAAACAAATAAATTCGTGGTTCTGTTTTTATAAAGGGTGCGAGTATATCAGGCACTCTAGTGATTAGGCATATGATTACGAATAGTATTTAATAATTCATCTTTGCTAAACGGTTTTGTTAAATATTGATCCGACCCAACTATGCGCCCTTTTGCTTTATCAAATAAACCATCTTTGCTCGAAAGCATAATGACCGGCGTCTTTTTGAACGCACTGTTATTTTTAATGAGCGCACATGTTTGATAGCCATCTAATCGGGGCATCATAATGTCCACGAAAATAATGTCCGGGTGTGAATCTGCAATTTTTGCCAAGGCATCAAAACCATCGGTTGCCGTAATAACGGTACAGCCGACTTTCTTTAGCAGGGTTTCAGCGGTCCGACGAATAGTTTTACTGTCGTCGATGACCATAATTTTAAGGTTTTCGAAATTCTCTTCCATTATCTAGCAGCCTGGGGCACTTGAAGATTTACTCATCGTTTCAATCTGAAACGCGTTACATCATGATGTTTTCAGACACCATTATTTCACTCATTATTTCACTATAGACCAATATCTTAAAAGTGTTTATTAATATCAATTATCAATTCACGATAACTTTCATAACGACCTATTATGTATAGTTTAAAGATAATTACTTAGAAAGAAATTGTTTTATATAAAATGTAATGAAAGTTAAACTAACGTAACTTAATAATATAGGTCTAATTCTCAAGTAAGATTAGTACACTTTTTTAAATGCGCAGGTTTTAAATGACAATTAATTTAGGGATAGTGATGGATCCTATCGGGAACATCAATATAAAGAAAGACAGTTCGTTTGCTATGATGCTGGCAGCCCAGAAAAAAGGCTGGAATATTTTTTATATTGAAATGTCAGATTTATTCCTTGAACAAGGTGTTGCAAAAGCGCGTGTACGCGGCTTATCTGTTATTCGTGATCATAATCAGTGGTATGAATTCCTTTCTGACGAGACTGTCAACCTGGATGCGCTTGATGTTATTTTAATGCGAAAAGATCCGCCTGTGGATGCTGAATTTATTTATGCTACCCATATTTTAGAAAGAGCAGAGAATCAAGGTGTTCTAATTGTTAACCGACCTCAAAGCTTACGTGACTGCAATGAAAAACTTTATGCGACCGCTTTTCCTCAATGTTGTCCTGACGTTTTGGTTTCAAGAGACCAGCGACGTTTAAAAGAATTTTGCCTAAAATATGAAGATGTTATTTATAAGCCCCTGGACGGGATGGGTGGCGCATCTATTTTTAGAGTAAAGTCTGGTGACAGTAATTTAAGCGTTATACTTGAGACATTGACAGATCACGGTACAAAACAGATTATGGCGCAACGTTATTTGCCAGAAATAAAGGATGGCGATAAGCGTATTTTGATAATAGATGGTGAAGCCATTCCTTATTCCTTAGCTAGAACTCCTGGTCAGGGTGAATTGCGAGGAAATCTGGCAGCCGGTGGTAGAGGCAAAGCACAAGCATTAACTGAACGTGATTATTGGATTGTTGATCAGATCAAGGATGATTTACGAGAGCGCGGTCTTTTATTTGTTGGAATAGATGTTATTGGCAATTATTTAACTGAGATTAATGTGACAAGCCCGACCTGTATTCAAGAAATTGATAATGCTTTTGATACAGATATTGCGGGTAAATTAATGCTAGCGATTGAGAAACATTTAACTGCGCAGCAACATGCATAGAATTTATTGTAGGAGACAAACTTGGCTCAAGAAATAGAAACTGGGGTTAGTGCTGCTGATCGCCTTGGTTTTACTATTTTTGTGGCGATTGCCTTTCATGTATTGTTAGTCCTGACGGATTTTCTTGAGGAAGATCCGGCGCCTTCGCCTTTTACAATGGAGATTACACTTTCGCGTTATGATGACCAGAAAGCACCGGAAAAAGCAGATTTTCTTGCAGAAACAAATCAGCTTGGCAGCGGTGAACAAGAAGAAAAAGTTAAACCTAGTTCCCCGCTTCCTATTCCTTCGCCGCCTGTTTTAGAGCAAGTCATTGTTGCACCTTCGCCGGCTCCGGCTGCACCTAAGCGAGAACAGACAAAAGTGATTACATCCATTAAATCAGATCATAAACTATTGTCAGTCGAACAAATAGACGATGCTTTTCCTGAGGAATCAATTAAATCTAGTCGTACCCTCTTAGAGCAAAGTTTGGAAATTGCCGCCTTAGAAGCTGACTTTGACCAGCAGAGAGAAAGTTATGCGCGTCGCCCAAGAGTGACTCGCTTAACGGCAGCTTCAACCATGAAAGCAGAAGATTCTCATTATGTTTCTCATGTTGTTCGAAAAATCGAACGTACGGGTAGTCTCAATTTTCCTCAAGATGCCGGTCGAAAATTATATGGTAAACCCCGGGTGTCTATTTCTATTTACTCTGATGGATCGATTAAAGATATTAAAGTTCTACAAAGCTCAGGAAATTTGGTGTTAGATTCAGAAACCATAAATATCGTCCATCGAGCGGGTCCTTTCGCGCCTTTCCCGAAGAATGTAAGGAAAGAAAGAGATGTCTTAGAGCTGATAAGAACTTTTTCCTACAACCAAAGTGGAGTGTCCAGTTATTAGTCAGTTCAATAGTCTTGCCAATCGCTTTCTGATTTCTATGCCGCAAATGCTTGATCCTAATTTCTCAGGAACCCTGACTTATATCTGTGAGCATAACGAAGACGGAGCGATGGGAATTATCATTAATAGGCCTATTAAAATTGGCTTGAATGATATTTTGTCCCAGCTTGATATGCCAGAAATTGAAAAGTCGCATACAATATATTGGGGTGGGCCAGTTCAAGAGGATAGGGGTTTTATCATCCATACAGCTTGCTCCGAATCTGAACAGCAATGGGAGTCAAGTATGGAAGTGAGTCAGGGCATCCATTTAACAAGCTCAAAAGATATCATAAAAGCGATTGCAGATGATAAGGGGCCTGAAAAGTTCATCATTGCTCTGGGTTATGCTGGTTGGGGTCGCGGCCAGTTAGAGCAAGAGTTAGCTGAAAATACCTGGTTATGTAGTCCTGAAAATCCAGAGCTATTATTTGATATCGATGTTTCCCAAAAACGACAATTTGCGATGAATAGTTTAGGTATTACCGAGCATCAACTCAGTGCCCAGATAGGCCATGCCTAATGACTCAAACCAACAATACATGCAATTATCTTTGTTTTGATTTTGGCTTAAAGCGTTTTGGTGTTGCCGTAGGTACAGATTTATTAAAGACAGCTTCTGAATTAAAGCCTATATCGGCTAAAGACGGTATACCGGATTGGAAGGTTATTGAGTCCCTGGTGGATACCTGGAAGCCAAATGGGTTTGTGGTGGGTTTACCGCTAAATATGGACGGTTCTAAAAGTGAGATGTCTCTGAGAGCCACTAAATTTGGTAAAAGGCTTAAAGGGCGCTTCAATAAACCCGTTGAAATGATGGATGAGCGTTTAAGTAGTTTTGAAGCAAAGGCCTACGTCAAAGAAAAAACCAATAGATATGTCGACTTTGGGGATCACTCAGTTGACGGCGCTGCGGCATGTTTAATTCTGGAAAGCTGGTTTGCTTCTGCAAAATTAAAATGAATTTACTCTATCCAAAAAAGGATGACCTCTATGCATGATGAAGCTTCGGTAGCATTTCTGATAAATTCTATGGCACAGCAATTGACTGAATTTTTAGATCAAAAAGACTTTGAGAGTTATGAGTTTGTTGGCATTCGAACGGGTGGCGTTTGGATTGCGCAAGCCATACAAAAAGTAATGAATAATCAGCAGGCTTTAGGTGAGCTGGATATCTCTTTTTATCGAGATGACTTTACACAGATTGGCTTGAACCCAAAAGTTAAACCGTCGAGCTTGCCATTTGAGACAAAAGATAAGCACATTATTTTATTCGATGACGTATTAATGTCGGGCCGAACCGTTCGTGCTGCGATGAATGAGCTTTTTGATTATGGTCGACCTGCTAGCATTACTCTAGCTGTCCTGGTGAATCTTGGTAAGCCTGAATTACCGATAGCGCCCGATATTGTGGGAACAAATATTAGCCTTAAGCAAGGTCAAAGAATCAAATTATTAGGGCCTGAGCAGTTACGCTTGAATGTGAAAGAAAGCCACGTCGCTTCTTCAAATTAAAGGCTAATTTAAAGCTCAATAAATAAAGACATTAAGATCACTAGGAAACTAGCATGCAAACGTCACAAGATATCTCCCCGCAGGGATCACTTCAGTTAACCAAGAGTGGTCGCCTCAAGCACTTTTTGACCATATCTGGTTTAAATAAAGAGTTATTAACTGAAATTTTAGATACGGCTGACTCTTTGATTGAGGTGGGTGAGCGTAATATCAAAAAAGTTCCTTTATTAAGAGGTAAGACGGTCGTTAATCTTTTTTTTGAATCCAGTACCCGAACCAGAAGTACGTTTGAGCTAGCAGCAAAAAGATTATCTGCGGATGTGCTTAACCTGGATATTAATACTTCCGCCACATCAAAGGGTGAATCCCTATCAGACACCTTAAAAAACCTGGAAGCCATGGCCAGTGATATATTTGTTGTTCGTCATGCGCAAAGCGGTGCTGCCCATTTTATTGCTGAGTCAGTTACACCGGGAGTGTCTATCGTAAACGCTGGAGATGGTTGGCATGCGCACCCAACTCAAGCCATGTTAGATATGCTGACAATTCGCCAGAATAAAGGAAGGTTTGAGGGGCTTCGCGTTGCCATTATCGGCGATATCTTGCACTCAAGAGTCGCACGTTCTCAGATTAGGGCTTTAAATACCTTAGGCGTGGAAGAAGTTAGAGTAATCGCGCCAAATACCTTATTGCCCAAAAATGTTGAAGCCTTAGGCGTGAATGTTGTTAATTCAATGGAAGCGGGGTTAAAGGGTATTGATGTCATCATTATGTTGAGGCTTCAGCGCGAAAGAATGCAAGGTGCCTTGCTGCCTAGTGAAAGTGAATACTACAGCTTATATGGTTTGACGACAGAACGCCTAAAAATAGCCAGGCCCGATGCAATTGTCATGCACCCTGGTCCAATTAATAGAGGTGTGGAGATAGAGTCTGAAGTGGCAGATGGCGAGCAATCAGTCATTCTTGATCAGGTAACAAATGGCATAGCGATAAGAATGGCTGTTATGTCTATGGCTATGGGTGGTCAGATGGAAGAGCAGCAGGCAAAGCAAAAAGCCCAAAATGAGCTGAAGGTAAATGAGGGGCGAGCATGAATATCAGAATTATAAATGGTAAACGTCTAAATGCTGATTTTAAGTGGGAAGACTCTAAATCAATTGATATTCAAGCTGGGTTAATTGTTGCGCTTGATAAAGGCGATCAAGGCTCAGATAAACTTATAGATGCCCAAAATTGTTTTATATTACCAGGTTTGACGGATATCAATGTTTATCTAAGAGAGCCTGGATATACCTCAAAGGGTTCTGTGGAAACTGAAACAAAAGCGGCGGTTGCAGGAGGCGTGACTAAGCTGTGTTGTTCGCCGGAAACTCGCCCGGTGAATGATTCAAGAGCGGTGACCAAGCTAATAAAAGAATTAGCCTTAACGGCCAATCACTGTGAAGTACTTCCTTTAGGCGCTTTAACAAAAGGCCTTAAGGGTGAGCACTTATCAGAGTATGCTGCGCTAAAATCGGCTCAGTGTGTTGCTTTAAGTAATGCTTATCACCCCATCAAAAATCTGGCGATTTCAAAGCGTTGTTTTGAATATGCAAAAACCCATGACTTAAGTGTTTTTATCAACCCAATAGAGTCATCTTTGTATAAAGGTGCTATGCATGAAGGTTATGTAAGTACGACTATCGGCTTACAAGGTATTTCTCCCTTGGCCGAAACAATTGCTGTTGCTCAACTTATTCAGTTAGCTTCTGCGACAGGCGTACATTTGCATCTATCACAGCTATCCTGTGCCGATTCCGTTAAGCAGCTTAGAAAGGCAAAGGCAGAAGGTATAAATGTAACTGCCGATGTGGCTATTCAAAACCTGCTATATACGGATGATAAAGTAGAGTCTTTTGCGAGTATTTTTCATTGTTTACCCCCGCTTAGAGGTGAAACAGATAGGCTAGCGCTAGTGAAAGGTGTAAAGGATGGAATCATTGATGCGGTAAGTAGTGCGCATCAGCCTCATGAAGCTGCTGCTAAACAAATGCCCTTTGCAGAAACCGAGCCGGGAATGAGTTCAATTGAGTTTCTTCTACCCTTGGCGCAAATGTTAGAGGCTAATAATGAATTAGACTTGGCTACTTTTATTAAATCCATGACAAAGGGTGCCTCAAGGGTGCTTAAACAGAAGGTGTCAGTATTGGCTGAAGGCTCTGTTGCGAGTTTGTCGGTGTATGATCCATTGGTTGAACGCAGTATTACAGGCGGGTCAATTATTTCTAGAGGAAAGAATTCATCGCTTCTTGGAAAGGCTATAAAGGGTCAAACTAAAGCTACCCTGTATAAAGGTAGAGTGGTTTACGAGAGTTGAACGTTTAAGATGTTTGGGTTGAGCAGCCGCTCAACCCAAACAGAAGCTATTTATTAACAGAGTCTTTCAGAGACTTTCCAGCTTTAAAGCCGACAGATTTGCTTGCAGCAATTTGAATGCTTGCACCTGTTTGTGGGTTTTTCCCTGTGCGCGCACTGCGTTCTCTTACTGAAAAAGTACCGAAGCCGATTAATGTAACGGGATCATTTTTAGTCATAGCGTTGGTGATTTCGTCAGTGATCGCGTTAATGATTTCACCGGCTTTTTCTTTTGTTACGCCGGATTTTTCTGCAATTGCTGCGGCTAATTCTGGTTTTTTCATAGTTCAGACCTTTATGATTATTGATATAAATGCGCTCAGGCTATACCAGAACGCGCATTTCCTGAGTAAAGATAGTCGAGATTAGTAAGCTTTCAATGCGTGTTCCAAAAAAAGTAGTTAAAAACTGGTTTTTTAGCTGCTTGATGGTCTGGATCTATGTTTTAACGTTGTTTTATCTAAAAGTGGCTATAATTTACTCATGAATTTATCGCTTTGTGTCGTCTATCTCACAAAATATTAATGAACTCAGGGATAATCCATAATTGCTTAAAAAGTTGCTTAAAAAGCCGCTCAAAAATATGTCGTTCTAGGAGTTTATTGTGAAGCTGAATCACAGCCATACATTTTTCAGATGGATTGTCCTTTCTATTGTGCTATCAACTTTTTTAGGTGGTTGTAAGGCCATTAATCAGTTTCTTGTGAAGCCAATGATCAAACCTACAGGTGATGCATTAACTTTGCTTGCAGAAGCTCATGTTATTCCAGAGCTATTAACCACAGATGATATGAGTGCCGGTTGTGCCGGTGCTGAAGCATTGGGCGGTATGGTCTCTGCCGTGGGGCGAATCACCGAAGAGCCTTTAGAGCTTCAAGTCATGTTAGGCCTGGCTGGCGGCGGTTGTGAAGAAGGGCGCGCTTTTGAACAAGAGTTGGCATATTTACGCTTTATTAGAGCCCAAATGCCAGATATGGCACAAGATGCCTTGATTGCCCAGAAAAACCATCATGTTAGAGCAGCAAAGCGTTTCTATGCAGGCTGGTTAGCGCTGATTGAGTTTAATGATGGCAAAGAAATTGGCGGTGAATGTCCTGATCTAGAGCAGGAGTTTGATCAGCTGGTTTGGCTCGCAGGTTTACTTGATGGTCTTCAAGCACTAAATCACGATATTTTATCGGGTATTGGTACCGGTGTTCCTAAAAACATAGCCGCTCAAGCAGAGCGTGCAATTGGTTGCCTTGATAATAAGAAATGGTTCGGAATTCCATTGGCATTTAAAGCAGCCGTATGGAGCTTACTACCTGGTGCATTACCTGAAGGTGAAAATGCATGGGAGCGTCTAGAGCAAGCAGATTTAATTGGTGAAAACGCCAACATTCGTTTGACTCATTTAGTTCATATTATTGCTGCGTATTCAAAAGGTGATATGGAGAGAGTTAGAACTGTCATTAAGCGCCATGCAGAGAAAATAGCAGAAACGCCTCCTTTACTTCAATATAGATTGTTAGATGCAGCGGCAACAGAAGGCATCACTCGAGTTTCTGATCGTATGTGGACAGAGGCAGTTGGACATAGAACCCCTGTTGGTCAGTTAGGCACTTTCTGGGATGAAAATGCTGCAGATGATATTGATACTGTTGATCTGGACGATTTATTTTAAATAATTGAGATTAAGTTCACTTATTGTGACTTGATTCATTTAAAAAATGCATTTTTTTCGGAAAAGAAAGGCATATCTAAGCTAGTGTGCTATAAGCAAATGCCGGTATAATCTACCGGCATTTTTTTTACAAAAAACCTATTCATTTATCTGAGGGAAGGAAATCCGTGGCCTCCAATACACAAACTAACCGTTCATTCGTAGAGTGGTTCTCATCTTTACCCGCTTGTATTTTGCTTTTTTTGGTGGTTCTTTTTAGCACTAGCAGTGATATCCATAATCAGATATTGCAAGTTGGAGAGCACTTTTGGCCCGGATATTACAAGCTGCGAGTTGATCCTGTTCAACCTACTTGTGATCCTAATATTAATGTTGAAGCGCAGCTTCAGGAAAGAATTGCTCAAACTCAGGAAGATGATGACTTTGGCTTGGGTCTTTTTGATGCAGCACCAGTTGACCCGGATTTGATTCGGACTTCAATTGAAAATGCGCGTTTAGATTGTATTAACAAAGTCACATCGTATGATGACATCATGGGTCGGATTACACCGACTGTTGAAGCGTTTAGATCTGTTGAGTTATTTGTTTCTAACTTGATTGGGATCGGTTTGGTTTCTCAAAAGTTTATCTTGGTTGTTTTGGTTTTATTGTGTGCCATGACGGCAACCATGAAACGACACCATATCGCAATGCGACCGGTATTGCATACCAATGATCATTATGCTTCGGGGGTTGCACAAGTTGTAGCAAACTCAATATTGCTCACTTCCTCTATCGCATTTCAAGACTTGGCCCTTTCAGGGGGCACTAAAATAGCGCCAGAAGAAGCGATGCTTCACAATTTCTGGGTTTATGGTTTAGCAATATTATTAATTGTCAGTATCTACAATTTAGTTAATGCACCTAAAAGCCTTGAGAAAGGTGGCAGTATTGGTCATGCCTTATTAGCCATGCCGCTTTATGCCGTGATGGCAGTGATTAGCGCTATCTTCTTTTTCTCCAAAGGGCACATCTCGGCAATCGGTATTTATCTTAATAAACTCATGGACTTGGCAGACATGTTCCTGAATGTTGGTTTATATGTATGGATAGGTATGCTTCTCAAGCAAACCCGGTTTGCCGGCATGGTTCTCGCTTTATTTAAACCATGGAAAATGCCACCGGAAATGTTGGCTTTCTTTGTGGTTGTATTGGCTGCAATTCCGACAGCTTATACCGGTGGTTCAGGTATATTTGTTATTGCAGCAGGTGCGGTTATTTATCATGAAATTAGAGCATCAGGTGCCAGAAGAAACTTAGCGCTCGCTGCAACGGCTATGTCAGGCAGTATGGGTGTTGTACTTAGACCGTGTTTGTTAGTGGTCGTTATCGCCTTTATGAACCGAGAAGTAACTACTGACCAGTTATTTGGCTGGGGTGTTTGGGTCTTTGCACTGAGTGCTTTAATGTTCTTTGTGATGGTAATGTTTTTTAACCGTCAAAGTAAAATTCAGTTAGCCTCAGTAGGTGAAGCCTTCCCGCAGATGCTTGCTCAAATTCGTCCACTTCTACCGTATATAATTTACATGACTGCTGTAGTGTTTTTGTACAAATATGCGCTAAATGTTCAATTAGATGAGTTTTCTGCCGCACGTATTTTGCCTGTAATGATGTTAGCGATTTTGATCTATGAGCATATGACCAAGAAAGAAATTGCGAGTGACGATGGTAAGACATTTGAGCCACATAAAGGTATTGAATATTGTATTCGTACGGCTACCAATCAGACAACGGCCGAAATTGGTGCGCTCTTGCTGCTCGTGAGTTGTAGTATTATTTTAGGCGGTATGATTGAGCGAAGTGGTGTTGTTGAAATGTTCCCAAGCGATTTTGCGAATGTTTGGACTGCCATGGCTGTGATGGTAGGTGCCTTGGTTCTTATGGGTATGATCATGGAGGCATTTGGTGCGGTTATTCTGGTAAGCCAAACGATTGCAACGATTGCTTATGCAAATGGTATTGATCCAATCCACTTCTGGATGGTGACCCTGGTTGCCTTTGAATTGGGTTACTTGAGTCCACCGGTTGCCCTGAACCACCTCTTGGCACGTCAAGTTGTTGGTGAAGAGGAAGTCTTGAAAGCCGATGCAGAAGTGGTCAATGGCACCTTCTATCAGCGCTATGAAAGAATCTTGATGCCAATGATGACCATGGGCTCGGTGCTCGTGCTGGTCGCCTTTGGTCCTCTCATTTACCAGGCACTTTAAAGATTAAAAAATCCCCGTTCATCGGGGATTTTTTTTACCTAGTATAAAATTATGATAAGCCTGTTTTAATATTTAACCTAGGTTCTGCAATCCACTTGGGATTCGAATGTAAAATCAAAAGCTTATGCCGCGTTGGCTTCGAGCTTTTAGTGCTCAACGTAGCTGTGCTACGCTTTCGACCAAAAAGCGCTTGCCGCCTTGCCTAAGCTTCCGATTATCATTCTCGGTCCTCAACCGGATTGCAGAATCTAGGTTTAATTAAAGCAGAATTCATTTTAAGCTAAGTTCTCTTTCAAGAACTTTGTTAAGATAGCCTCGGACTCTAATGGGGATAAAACAGTGTTTGATGAATTTGATAGTCGCTTAGCACAAGCCGTTGAAGAAGCAGGCTTTAAACAAGCAACAGAAGTACAGATCGCCACCTTCGATGCCGCGCTCAGCGGAGAAGACGTATTTGTCAGCGCAGAAACCGGTAGCGGAAAAACTGCGGCTTACTTACTGCCCATTTTTGAACATCTTCTCCAACAGGAAAGGCATCATGAAATCCAGGCTTTAGTCTTGGTGCCGACGCGTGAATTGGCCCAACAAGTTCTCAAGCAAGCAAAAACACTTGCACGCTTAACACCTATCACCTTAGGCCATATCGGTGGTGGTACCGATATAAAGAAACAAACTCAATTAGTCGAAGAGCCCGCTAACTTCATTGTTGCCACGCCTGGTCGCTTATTAGAGCTAATGGCGCGAGACTTAATTGACTTAGAATTCGTACAAATTCTGGTATTAGACGAAGCCGATAGACTGCTTGATATGGGTTTTAGTGAAGACATTCTCGCCATCGCCTCTCATTGTGAACAGCGAAGCCAAACACAATTCTTTTCTGCGACATTGGCAAATAAAGGCCTCAGGGGTTTAGCGGATGAGTTATTGGATGATCCTCAATATATCGAACTAAACCAGAAATCTGACAAGCATAGTTCAATAGAACAACAAATTATTTTTGCCGATGATAATGCCCATAAATACCAATTGCTTAGTTGGTTATTAAAGAATGAAGAATATCGACATGCGCTGGTTTTTTGTAATTCCAAAGAGCAAGTTGATCAAGTTCAACGCGTTATGCAGCAACAAGAAGTGAGTGCTGGTGTCTTACACGGTGATAAAGATCAGAAACAGCGTAATCTGGTGATGAGTAAATTACGCCGTGATGAACTCAGAATTATGATTGCCACCGATATTGCTGCTAGAGGTTTAGACATCGAGGGCATGGATTTAGTGATCAATTTTGAAATGCCTCGAAGAGGTGACATTTATGTACACCGTATTGGTCGAACAGGTCGTGCTGGTCAAAAAGGTTTGGCGATTACGCTCATAGCTGCTCCTGAATACAACTTGATGTCAGGTATTGAGCGTTATCTTCAGCAGCGTTTCGGGCGCCGAAAAATAAAAGAATTAGTCGGTTATTATAAAGGGCCAAAGAAATTAAAAGCATCGGGTAAAGCGGCTGGTTCCAAAAAGAAAAAAGCCAAGACTAAAGCAAAAAAGAAATAATTTAATCGTTTATTAAGGATCGTCTTCGCGTGGCTCAAAAATATTATGTTGTTTGGAAAGGAAGGGAAACAGGAGTTTTCAATGATTGGGCGAGCTGTAAAAGACATATAGATCATTTTCCTGGAGCTCGCTATAAATCATTTAAAACTTTAAAAGACGCAGAAGCCGCATTTAAAGGCAGTCCTGCAGCACCCATTTCAAGACAAAGTGACGTTAAGAAAAAACCAAGTATAAAAACCTATACGGCGGCTGACATTAAAAAGCTTCATGTTGATACCAAGATTTATACCGATGGCGGCTGTGAGCCAAACCCTGGAAAGGCAGGTTCTGGTATTGCGGTGTATCGAGATGAGCAGCTTTCTGAATTATGGTATGGCTTATATAACCCGAATGGCACGAATAATACAGCTGAGCTAAATGCACTGTTCCAAGCGATGGTGATGGCACAAGATGAATTGAAAAAGGAAAGAAGCGTCGCTATTTTTTGTGACTCAAAATATTCTATCCAATGTGTTACTCAATGGGCTGCAGGCTGGGAAAAGAAAGGCTGGAAAAAAGCAGGTGGTGAAATAAAGAACTTGGATTTGATTCAAGAAATGTTTGTTTTATATAAAGATCTTAAATCTCAGCTACAAATTCTACATGTGAACGGCCATGTGGGTGTTGAAGGTAATGAACTTGCTGACCGTATGTCCATTCTGGCCATTGAAAAACAGGATCCTGACTTTGTACGCTATAAAGGTAAGCTAGATATAGCAGCAATTTTAGCGACAAGAGCAGGTTAGTTGATCATGTTAAATATGGATTTTAGTCAGCAAGTTATCATTAATACTCACCAACAAGACTGGCAACCCAGTCCAAAAGAAGGTGTTTGGCGCAAGCCTCTTGCCAGAGAAGATAAAGAGCGAGGGCATGCCACCAGCATTGTCCGCTATGATCCTGGTGCGCATTTCTCTGAACATAAACACCCAAAAGGTGAAGAGATTTTTGTTTTAGAAGGCACTTTTTCAGATGAAACCGGCGATTATCCAGCGGGTACTTACTTTCGAAATCCAGAAGGCAGTAGCCATAAACCCTTCAGCAAAGAAGGCTGTATTATCTTTGTGAAGCTGCATCAGTTCCAGGCAGATGACTTTCAGCAATTATCTATCGATACAAATAAAGCATTATGGTTACCGGGTCATGGCAATCTACAAGTATTGCCTCTTCACAATCATCATGGTGAATCGACAGCTTTAGTGAAGTGGCCAGCAGGTGAGAAGTTTGTGCCACATGTTCATCCCGGTGGAGAAGAAATCTTCGTCATCAGTGGTGAGTTTATCGATGAACGTGGTCGCTATCCTGCTGGTACTTGGATACGCAGTCCACATATGAGTCGTCATCATCCCTATGTAGAAGTGGATACACTGATCTTGGTTAAAGTCGGTCATCTTTGATAATATTTATAAACTTAGAGTCATAGCATTAACAAAACACTCTTCCTTATTTTCGAACAACAAAGTTCCGCCTCATAAAGGTTATCAAGAATGACAGCACTAAAAATAATTTCAGTATTCCTGATGTCTATTATCTTATTCGCATGTGGCTCCGAAAATCCACAAGCTAAAAAACCAGGTACAGAAAAAACGCAAGACATCCTTTTTGAAGGGCAGAGAAAAGTACTTGAAAATGCAAAAGATGTCGGGGAAGTGCTTGCTGACGAAGAACAGAAGAGAAAAGATAAAATGAAAGAATTAGGTCTTTGATGATTAAAGATAAGTTGGGAGAAAGTATATGAGTACAACAAATGTCACCTGTCAGAAGTGTAATGCAACCAATAGATTGCCTAGTGAACGCTTACTAGATCAGCCTAAATGTGGCAAATGTAAGTCCCAAGTTTTTAATGGTAAACCGATAGAACTTAGCGCATCAAATGTCGCAGCTGTCTTGAATCATAATCAAGTTCCTATACTGGTAGACTGCTGGGCGCCTTGGTGTGGTCCTTGTAAAACGTTTGGGCCGACCTTTGATCGTGCCGCCACAGAATTCGAACCTAAGCTACGTTTTGCGAAGCTTAATACAGAGGCTCAACAAAGCATCGCAGGTCGATGGCGTATCCAATCTATTCCGACACTCATTTTGTTTAAAGCTGGAAAAGAGGTCACTCGTTTATCGGGCGCGCTTTCTGCCGGTCAGCTTAAGCAGTGGCTGAAAGAACAAGGATTGATTTAAACTCTTAATCTGTAATACATAACTTGACGTGTATTGATAGATATCAAGGTCAATAGTCCATAGCGTGCTAAGCTAGCCAAAAAACAAAAACCTATCAGCTACTCGAGACGATTATGGGCGCGATATCTTTTTTGTCACCGCTTAAATCTTTTGCAAGCCATTTTGAAAGAATGATTAATGGTCGCCTTTGGCTGAAGGTGATTATTGCTTTATTTCTTGGTGTACTTGCAGGTATTTTACTAGGGCCAGATCTTGCCTTGGTTTCACCCAGTTATGTTGCGATTATAACCGCATGGCTAGCTTTTCCAGGGCAAGTCTTTTTAGCAATCATTCAAATGATTGTCGTCCCTTTAGTCCTGGCTTCGATTGTCTTAGGCCTTGCTTCAAACAATAACCCTGTTGCCATGAAGAAAAACGGTTTGATTGCGGTGTCTTTTATTATGCTATCAACAGCCTTAGCGGCTGCAATTGGCATTTTCTTCGCACTTGTTATTGAACCAGGCCACTTCATTACTACGGGTGACGTCTTAGCTTCAGGAGCAGAATCATTAGCCAAAGTTGCTCCGCAGGGCTTTCCTGAGATGTCAGATTTACCTGCAAAAGTATCAGGTCTTATTCCAAAGAACCCATTGGCCTCGATGGTAACGGGTGAAATGCTTCAGGTAATCTTATTCGCAGCCGTTTTAGGTGCGGCTTTAATGTCTATTCCTGCAGCACAGTCTAAGCCGCTATATGACTTATTAGTGGCACTTCAGGAAGTGAGTATTCGTATCGTTTCATGGGTCATGCGGATTGCACCCTTTGCGGTATTTGGTCTGATCGCAAAATTGGTTGCGAATGTCGGTATTGAAGTATTAGGTGGGATGGCGATTTATGTCTTAACAGTATTGTTGGGTTTGTTAGCGCTTGCTCTTATCTATTTTATCGTGGCAAAACTAAGCTATAAAAATCCCCTGTTAAGTTTCATTAAGGATATACGTGAATTGTTACTCTTGGCATTTTCGACCAGTAGTTCTGCAGCTGTCATGCCAATTTCACTACAAGTGGCAGAAAACAAATTAAAAATCAGGCCAGACATCGTACGTTTCGTGATTCCCTTAGGCGCCACGATCAACATGACTGGAACAGCGCTTTATCAGGGTGTAGCGACAGTTTTTCTGGCTCAGGTGTTTAATGTCGATCTCACACTGACTAATTATTTATTTATCGTGACGATGTCAGTTGCCGCATCGATAGGTTCACCCGCGACACCGGGTGCCGGTATTATTATTCTCAGCACCGTCTTGGTCGGTGTGGGTATACCCGAAGCTGGCATCGCCTTGATTTTAGGGGTTGATCGTATTCTCGATATGTGTCGAACATCTATTAACGTATTAGGCGATATTGTGACTTGTACCGTCGTGGATTCTTTAACAGATGACGCTTTAACAAATACTCAGCCAGAACACAAACAGTTTAAAAACACTCACTGAACAAGTTCTTCTACTTTAAATTCATACGAGGACAGCATGGCTAAATTAACATTTTATGGTGCAATAGACGGTGTAACAGGTTCTTGTTATATGTTGGAAACTAAACAATCTACTATTCTGTTAGATTGTGGAATGTTCCAGGGTGGGCGAAAAGTAGAGGAAAATAATACCCAAGATTTTCCCTTTCAGATTAAAGCGTTAGATGCCGTCGTCTTATCTCATGCCCATTTAGACCATTCAGGCAGGCTACCTAAATTGGTGCAGGATGGCTATGAAGGCTTGATTTACATGACCGATCCAACGGTAGATCTGTTGGACGTTTTACTAAAAGACGCAGCTAATCTGCAGAAGCGAGATGTTGAATGGGAAAATAAACGTCGGCGTCGTGCAGGCAAAGAAGAGATAGAACCGATTTATACTTTAGACGATGTTGAGCAAACCCTGACTCAATGTGAAGGTATTGCTTATACCCATAGAATACCTATTACCGCCGATGTCGATGTTTGCTTTCAGGATGCGGGGCACATACTGGGTTCCTCCATCGTTCAGGTCTTCATCAAGGCAAATGACCAAGAGAAAAAATTGGTCTTCTCAGGAGACCTGGGCAATAGCTATGCTGCGCTCTTGCAAGATCCTAAAGTGGTTAAGGAAGCCGATATTTTATTGTTGGAATCCACATATGGTGATCGTAATCATCGATCGATGGATGAAACACTGGAAGAATTTGAGGCCATTATTGATGAATCAACCCAGAACGGTGGCAATATTCTGATTCCTTCCTTTGCTGTGGGTCGTACTCAGGAAATTCTATTTCGCTTGGGTGAGCTGTATCAAAAAGGCAAACTTCGTCATCACGACATTTATCTTGATAGCCCAATGGCGATCGCCGTGACAGAAATTTATCATCGCTATCAAAATATCTTTAATAAAGAAGATAAAAAAGCCATGACCAAAGGCTGCGATAAAAGTCTGCATAATTTTTTGCCAAACTTGCACTTCTCTATTTCAACAGAAGAATCCATGGAACTGAACAAAGTTGAAAAAGGTGCCATCATTATTGCGGGTAGTGGTATGTGTAACGGGGGGCGAATCAGGCATCATCTTAAACATAATCTATGGCGATATAATGCGCATTTGTTAATTGTGGGTTATCAGGCTATTGGGACACCGGGCCGTGCCTTAGTTGATGGTGCGAGTGTTTTTAAAGTAGCCGGTGAAGAAGTAGTTGTGCGAGCAAAAATTCATACTCTGGGTGGTTTTTCAGCGCATGCGAGTCAGTCGCAGCTACTGGATTGGATTAATTATTTTGATGAACATCCGAAGCTGTATTTAGTGCATGGCGAAGCTGAAACCAAGGTCAAGTTTAAAGCATTTTTAGCTGAAAATGGCTGGGCGGCAGAAATTCCTGAATTAAATGACAGTATTCATTTTTAGAGAGGATATATGTCGAATAGGAAAGGCCTGTTTGATATTTAAGTACATCGTGCCAGAATGGGGTTTTGTGCCCATTTCCTCGAAAAGTCCAATTACTAGGCTGAAGCCCTTTGATAACAGGGCTTCTGACTTAAAAAACTATCTATGCACTTAAGCTGCCTCAGAGGCTTCTAAGATAGAATCTATAGAGTACGGATCTATATCCTCTAGTAATAACGCGACATCGATCCCTTCCTTAACTCCGCCAAAATCATAATGACCAGATAACTGAATATGCCTCCAGGCTACTGGCGATAAATTAGTTATCATATCAATAAGACTCTGCTTGTTTTCCTTATGAAATTTATCGACCAAACCTGACAACAAAGCGCAGTTATAGTAAATAATACAATTGGCAACTAAGCGTGCACAGTCATTCCACTTTGCGACATCATAGTCATTACCGCCCCGGAATTGATTTCCATTGATAGAAGAAATTGCCTTTCTTAGCTGATGGTATGCTTCTCCCCGGTTAAGTGCTTGCTGTACAAATTGTCGAAGAGTCTTATTGTCTACGTAATCCAAAAGATA
>TARA_R110001592_G_scaffold363363_1_pt1 | contig 18783 bp, 12 predicted proteins | sample TARA_R110001592 | Tara Oceans TARA_R110001592 (sample SAMEA4398387) | marine metagenome | biome: Polar Biome; feature: [SRF] surface water layer (ENVO:00010504); material: water (ENVO:00002006), including particulate matter (ENVO:01000060) such as... | depth 5 m | reverse complement strand
TCCATGGCTTCCATGACCGACGAAGGGGGCACAATATCTTTAATTTCGTATATAATCCCCCTTAAAATACTACTTATGGGTGGGTGAGTGAGTGAGGCCTTATTTTACGTGGCATTGGTTAGTCGCCATGAAATCCAGTCTAACTCACTAAATACCACTTATATATACTAGTTAGCATTCAGTTCTTATATTTATTTTATCGTGTTGAGTGAGCTACATAACACCTTTCTCGCTCTATAATGTCCAAGCTATTTCAAAGCCATTCTCATTTAACACCCTTAAAAATGGTTCTTTTTCAACCAGTAAAGGTGGTCGCATTGCTTGACTATATCCGAATAAATGCCAAAAGCAGTTGAGTGGATTTCATCAATTTGGACGCAAACTTCACTAGCCTCACCGCGATCAATTAACACCAGTTAAACAAGCGGATTATCACATTATGGTTCCCCGAATAGAACCTAATTCATGATACCAAAATAATTTTTTATCATAAAAATCGCCACGAATAATGCTCACAATCAACTCCTTAATAACAGTTTTTAAACTTAAACTGGGAAAAGCCTTTATTGCAATTATTAATTGCTGGGCACTAAATGAAAAATATAAAGTAATATAATAAAGCTTTTGGTAAACATTTTCGTTGTAATGCTTGTTATATTATAAAGCTGACAAATACCTCTTTAACTTCAAAGCTTGACGAATTTAAAAATATAATCTAAACCTAGATAAATTAATATTTTTACTGAGTTTAACTATGATTTATAACGTATTAAGTGTTAATTCGTCGGATAATGCACAAGAACGATACATTAACTATTTTGAGCTTTACCACGAGCAATATCGACGCAACCATTTACATGCCCTAAGACAAGGTTACCATTGGGAGCATGAAGATGTTGTTGAAGTCACAGAGCGCTACTGCGAACAGAACGCAAGAAGACTGATTAATGAGTCTAGCGATTACAGCGAAAGGATTTTGCTTGTAGTTGGACCACGTCAACTCTTATTAGATAGAGTTTACTCAGAGCTACGCATCGGTAACGAATACCAGATTGAAATTGTTATTTTTGATTCCTCAATACATAAAAACACAGCTATTGGGCGACTCGATTTAAAATCTTATATCAAGATTAATGACTTGAATACAGGGGGGGCAGTACTCGAATTTGAAAATGATGAACGGCTACCACTTCATTCGATGGAGATAGGGGACAATCAGGAGCTCTGTTTGCGGGTGAAAGGGGCGATACGGATACTGTCAAGCATCGATTACATCATACAGGTGCAGGAGTAGCACGGATGAGTTTCACGATTGAATTGGATGGCTTAGAACCTGAACTATCGGATAGATGTGAGCAAGAGTTTCAGCGGCAGGCAAATATAACTGACGGCGAATTGTTTTGGCATTTTAATGAAGCATTTGAACACGTTGAGCTAATTATCCCTAGTCTGCCCGCTCAGGTAGCTTTGGGATGTTTCGCTAACTGTGGTTGTCCGGTGAGTGGATTAAGGTTTGGCGCATCATTATACCCATATGTCGACGCTCGCTGGCCAGTTCATTCGTATCAAGCTGCTTTGTTTTATGTACTAAGAGGATTAGAAATCCTCTTAAATCTGAAGCACGAACCACGTATACAAGCAGCGATTAATCAATTTGAGTCCGGAAAGGAATGTAAACTTTTAATGCATGTTGCGAAGCACATTATTACAACAAATGCGCTGACCAGCTCAATTTGCCCAGAGATCTTCACGTATGTAAACCGACAGCTATATCCAGCCCAGGTTATTGATGATGAATGGTGGCAATGAAATGGGTAAAACAACACTGAATAAACTAGAGCAGATTTCAAATAAATTGAACTTAGGTACAAACAATCAAAATGAGCTTGTTGACCTATTAATTGACAGTATTCTGAACGCTGATTGTCGTGGCATTCAGGTCAACGCTATCTCTTATCAATTCATAATAGATGTGCTCTTTACGATGACAGATATAACTGTTAGCGCATCAAATTTGTCCTACTACAAACATAAGTCACAATGGGGTGATATAGTCACCAACGTTGCCATAGGTCTACAGGTTCCAGTTTATGACTGGGTTAAATGTACAATCACAGCACCAAGTCATAAATTGAAAATTGAACCGCGTTTTAAAGGACCGATAGCAGCTTGCAAAACGTTGGTAGGTGCCAATGCAAGACCTGAAACGGTTGCAGCGCATTATCAAATTTTGGCTGTCGACAAGTGGAAATTGGGGGATAGACGGAATTGGATAAAACCTTCGCTACTCCGATGGCTAGACCGAAATGGCGTACACCCGGCGTTTCCTGTTAGCCATTGCCGTCCAACTGAGTTGAAAAAAGTGTTTAATTACTTGGAAAAGTTGTCTAAACAAGCTCATAGGGAATGCGGTTTTAAACAGACACTTACAAGTTGGATTGACGACAGATTGTTAGATTTTTGCAATACCGCCAATTGTTGCAAAATAAAGCAGCGGACTTCTTGGTTGCCAGTGTACAACAACTTGCCCTTAATTAAATTTATTGATGTTGTAGAGGCTAATGACCGATTGGCTCCTTACTTATATTGCCGACGGTTCGATGTTCTCATATCAAAATTCGGTAAAGCCAACAATTCCGTAAGATTCAAAGCGGCGGACCTTGGCGTTGTAATCTGCCTGAAACGCCAAGGCGATGAAGTCTTGATGCAATGTGAAAATTTAATACTGAACGAATTATCCAAAAGAGGTATAGCTCCATTGGGGGGAACTCAAGAACGATTCAGAGCCTCAATTTGGGATTTATGTAGGGTTGTTTTGGATATTTGTGAATCTTCCCCTTTTCTAAGTTCTAAAATCATTTCGATAACCGCAACAAATCAGTAAAGTAAACAAACAACCGTTAATTTTACACCTCTATTGCTGATATTAAGAAAGCCAAAGCAATGCTGCTTGATACCGAGGTTGCTAAGGCAGAGGTAGCGAAGCATTTTAAAGGTAAGTCGCCCGACATTAAACAAAGCAGTAACTTAACTTGCGAATAATAAAAGTGATAATGCAAAAAACATCATCAGTAACGAGCAATGATTGGTCAATATTATATACGTTTAGTAATCGCAATTTTTTATACCTAGTAATAAATTGAAGATGCAGTTTAAGTGATGTATTGTGCAGTACATTTGCATGCATTTCTGGAGAGTAAAATGGCTACCACAAAAACTGCGACGTTGACGATAAGAGTCGACCCAAATTTAAAGGTGGCGTTGCAAGTTGCTGCTCAAGAGGAACATCGTTCCGTCGCGAACATGATAGAAGTGATGATTCGTGAACATTGCGATAAGCACGGTATACACATAGTACAATCCCAAGAATCAGATAAAAATAGGGACCATTTATAATGATCAAGACAGTAAAAAAGGCGTGTCGTTTTAATCCTGTAATTCAGGATTACAGAATGAGCCAAGGAATAGAAAACTTGGCAGATCTCATTACCGACGCAGGTGACGGAGGAGATTTCTTTTCGAGAAACTTTGTCACTCACGGTATGGATCAGCTATTCCGTGAAGGCATGCTGAGGTTATCTGGTAAATCAGATCAGGCTGTTTTCGAACTAACCCAAGCAATGGGTGGTGGTAAAACACACATGATGATCGCTTTAGGACTGCTTGCTAAGCATGCTCACTTGAGACCTAGTGTTTTACCCGCAGACCTCAATAACCGCTTAGATTTTGGTAACGCACGCATCGCGGCTTTCAATGGTCGAAACAATCCTGATAATTATATCTGGGGTGAAATAGCTACTCAATTAGGCGCAGCTGAAGAGATCAAAGACTATTGGATAAATGGTCCCAAGTCAGTTGACCAACAAAAATGGAAAGACATTATAGGTAATACTCCAACTCTGATAATGATCGATGAATTACCTCCATACTTAGACAATGCCAGTACCCAGGTATACGGTTCAGGTACATTAGCTAACATGGTCGTATACAGTTTAAGCGCATTGATGAGTGCAGCATTGGAATTACCTAACTGCTGTATCGTTATAGCAAACCTAACTGGCAGTTATAAAGCACAAACAAAGGCACTTGCCGACTCAATTTCAAATCTGCAAAATGAAACTCGTCGTCAATCAATGACAATTACCCCAGTACAACTATCGGGTAATGAAATCTATGAAATTCTTAAAAAACGTCTTGTGGATGAAATGCCCGATGAGCATGTTATTAATGAGATAGCCGAAGAATATGCTCAGCAAATTAAAAAAGCTGAAGATGGCGGCTACATTATTGCATCAAGTATTGAACAAATTGCGGAGCAAATTCGTGAAACTTATCCGTTCCACCCCTCTTTTAAGCATTTAGTCGCACTTTTTAAAGAGAATGAAGGTTTCCGTCAAACACGTGGCTTGATGCAATTTACAGCTCGTTTACTTAAAAGTGTCGACCAACGGAAAACCGATGATGTATTTTTAATCGGCACCCAGCATTTGGATTTGAATGATGAGCAAGTTAAAGACGAGATAGAGCGAATTTCACCTAAGCTAGTCCCAGCTGTTACTCGTGATATTGCTGATAAAGGCGATGCTATAGCAGAAGCAATTGATGCTGAACAAAGTAATGATGCCGCAACTCAGTTGATGACTTTATTACTTGCATCTTCACTATCTCGGGCTGTTGGTGGTCGTATTGGTCTATCTGAAAGTGAAATTATTGAATTCTTAGCTGCACCCAATAGAAAAGCAGATGAGTTTCTAGATGCAATAAAAAATCTACGTGAACATGCATGGTACTTACACCGTGAAGACCAACGTTTTTTTATAAAAGAAACAGAGAATTTATCACGTCAAATTGAACGTAATGCCAAAGAAATTCCTCAGCCGAAAATAGATAGTGCATTGATCAATCGTTTAAAAGGAATATTGCAACCAAACAAGCGTAATGCTTATCAGGAAGTGCAAATATTGCCACGCATGGACGATCTAAAATTAACTGGGCCGCGTGTATTAATCGTTATTAAGCCAGATGGAAAACTGCCTCCTAGTGAACTGATTAATTTTTTCGAGTTTCAGCAAGAAAAAAATAACCTGTTAGTACTAACAGGCCAAGATAGTATTATGGCCGAAGCGGTTGAGGAGCGCTTGCGTGAGCTTTATGCAATAGAGAAAATCAATGGTCGCTTAAAAGCAGGTGATACATTGTACGAAGAAGCGCGAGATCGGCTTGAAGAAGCTGAAGGTCGTTTTACTAAGGCGCTTTCAGCGGCATACAACACTATTTTATTCCCAGGCATAGACGAAATAGACGGTTCAGAGCGTTTATTAAAAGTCACTATCGACAATGGCTTGAAAGTAGGTGAAGGCGAGCAGTCAGCTGAAGCTCAAATTGAAAAATTAATGGCAGACCCTCGCGCTAATTATAAGTTAGCCGCAGATCTAAAAAATAAATTTGGTGAGTTCTTTGCCTTGGCTGAACACGACTTATGGCCATCGGGCGCAAACAACCGACGCACACCTTGGAAAGATGTCGTCAATAGAGCCAAGTGCAATCCTGGCTGGCCGTGGATGCCAGGTAGTAGTGGCATGGATACACTTAAAACTGAGGCGTTAAAACAAGGTCGTTGGCGCTTAGGCGAAGATGGCTATATTGAAAAGGGACCTTTCCCTAAAGAAAAAACCAGCGTTAATGTATCTATACTTAGCACAAATCCAGATACTGGAGAATCGCATCTCATTCTAACACCGCGAAATGCTGGTGAAAGTCCTGTTGTTTATTTCTCAACCAAACCTGAAGTAACAGAAGTAGACGCGCAAGTAGAAGATTTAGAAAGCTTCAGCTCAATGCAAGGCACCTTGTATTTTTTAGTAAAAGATCCAAGTGGTAAATATGAAACAGGTCCTACAACTCGTTGGTTAGCTGATTTAAAAATTCGTCATCAAGTAGAGCCATTAGCAGACAAACGTAAAATTACCTTGCAATGCACCCCTAGTGCTCAAATGTTTTATACCTTAGATGGTTCAAATCCAAAAGACGGTAAAGTTTATGATGCGCCGTTTGAAATTGGCACTGACGCTACTCGCTTGCTCGTTTATGCAAAATCAGGTGAAGCCAATAAAACTGGGGATTTTTCAATACCACATAGTGGTGACAAAACTGTACAAGTAGATGATACCAAGCCTGCACGTTTAAACAGTACTAAACGAGTGCCGCTTGATAGCACAGACAAAGTATTTGGTGTCATCAATCGTTTTCGAGATCAAACTTCAACCAAATTTAAAGGCGTCAGAATAGAGATTGGAGAAGGCGAAAATACTGTTGGCATTCGTTTTGGTGAGCGTCAGGTTACTGCCGCTATGATCGAAAATACTATTAACAGTTTACGCGATGTACTAAAGGAAGCGGATGCTCAGGTTACTATCTCAGTTAAAGACGGTATTGAGTTTGAAAACGGCTTTGAAGCTAAAGAATTCGCAAAATTAGTGGGTATTGAATTGAAACCTGGCGACATCTCTCAAGATGAATAAAAAATAGAGGGTATACAACCGATAATGATGACACTAGTGAGGATAAAATAATGGCAAAGGCGAAAACATCCACAGAACAAGCGACGGCTAAACACCCAACGCTGGGCTTTGGTGTGCCTGCATCGAGTGATCCCCATCACTTTAAGGTCATTATTCCTAAAGCCAATAGTGGTAAAATAGAAATTCGAGAGTATCTTGGGTTGCAGGCGCAAAATGAAGAATATTCAGTAATTGATCGCGTTATTCTCGATCGTACTTGTTGGACTGCTATACGTGCTGAGGTGCAACGTGCTTTTAATGCACGCTTGAAAAGTTATGGTTTGAAAACCAGCACTTGGCAGGTCGGTGAGAATGTTGTTGATCGCTTACTAGGTAAAGAGCTGTGTGTGCTAGCTTGGGCTGTTGAAGGAATGGATATTGATAATATCCCTGTAGCAATACGAAACTGGTTAGCACTTCAGCCTGAGGAGCGTTGGTGGTTATTTGGCATGACAGCCATGAGTACGGGAGGCATTGAAGACCGTGATTTAGGTTGGCGTATTGCCTTGCGTCATGCGCTCGGTGACATCGTACAAACAGATCAAGTGGAACGTAGCCAAACATCCAATACTACTTCTAGTGTTTTATTGAAATCAGCTCACACAAAACCACAGCCATCCAATGATGAAAGTGCACAGTTACCGACACTTAATGACTTAAAAGAATCGCCACCTAGTTATGAAGAGTCAATGACGCAAGAAGAAACTAATTCATTGCCATCCAATGAATCGGAGCACCAAAGCATATCAACTGAAAATGACTTATTTCTGTTTGAAGCAAAGCAGGCTAAAGCCGCAGGGCATCCAGTAGGTGAAATGGGTAAGCCGGAATTCTTGGTTACAAAAGGCTCCACAGCCAATATTGCACAAGCCAAATCACTGCGCCCCGCCATTCGAGAGCTTCGTCAAAAACTTGTAGATGATGGCGTGCTTGTAAAAGACGGTAATATTTATTCCTTTACCTGCGAATACCAATTTAAAAGTCCTAGTGCAGCTGCATGTGTGATTGCCGGTAATCCACGAAGTGGTATGGATGCATGGCGAGACTTGAAAGGCCGAAGCCTCAAAGAGCGTGATTTCGGCAAAAAGTGATAAAGGATATTTTGTTCAAGATACAGCGATAGTTCGAAGCCTAAAAACGATACCTAATACAATACAGAGCGATGCATTTCATCAGTTAATTTACTCATGTTCGCACTGTTTGGAGATAAAGATTAAATGACACAATTAATACCCTTTTCACTGAAAGATGCGCCCGCACTGATTGAAGCAGTATTTCCAGCACAAAAAGTATCTTTTGAGGCGCAAAAAGAAAGAAAAGCTAACTTAGGGCAAACACTCACAGGTTTAGGATCTTATTGGAAAGGTCGTAAGCCTTTGATTTTAGTCAGAGCTGTAGTGCTTGGTAGTCTTTTACCTCAAACTGATAACACAGAAAAAGATTTAGAAATATTTGAATTGCTGATGGCTTTTGATGCCAAAAGTCTTGCCAAGCGAGCCCTAATTCAGAATTTAATAAAACCGAAAGATATTGCCGAAAAAATAAACCTGAATAATCCATGGGATTATTTCTCCCATAACATTAAAGTTGACGACGTTCGCTTTACCGAAATTGACGCATTAGCCTTTCCATTAAATCCTGATTCTTTAGGCTTAAAACTGAGGTGGGGTCGCGACATTGAAGAAAAAGACAAGCTGACTTTATTAGCACTATTTCTCGGTCAAATTGAAGGCTACGAAGAAAAATCCTTGCTATGTAAGCGCCCAGAAGAAGTCGAACAAGACTGGTTGTATAAGCACATTTGGCCAACGATAAATAAACACTATGCAGGTTACGGAGTTAATGCAAACTCTCATCAAGAACTCATTGAACAACTAGGTATTTTGAAGTACGGACGTAGGCCCAAAGTTGCAGATACTTTTAGTGGTGGTGGCTCAATACCATTTGAAGCAGCCCGATTAGGTTGCGATGTATATGCGTCTGACTTAAATCCAATAGCTTGTATGCTGTCATGGGGCAATATCAAGATAATAAGCGGGTCAGAAGCTGAAAAAAAATCTATTGAAGAGTCCAAGGTCCAATTGTGTGGAAAGCTTGAAGCCCGAATGAGGGATTTAAACCTTGAGTTCGATAGCAACGGTAATAGGGCTAAAGTTTATCTGTATTGTCAAGAAGCCATATGTCCTGAAACGGGATGGTCAATTCCACTTTCTCCGAGTTGGGTTATATCTAGTACAAAAAAAGTTTTTGCTAAACTAATTCCCAATCAAATAGAAAAGAAATTCGATATTGAAATAGTTTCGGGTGCTAGTAAAGAAGAGCTTAAGGATGCATTAAAAGGGACCGTTCAGGATGGCATGATGACTTATTCTCTTGAAGGTAAGGTCTATAGCACTCCGATTAAAACATTGCGAGGGGATATTAGAGGTAATCGCCATTCTTCAACCAATTCATTGAGGCAATGGACGAAGGAAGATTTCATGCCAATGGAGGGTGATATTTTTACGGAACGACTCTATGCAATTCAGTGGATTACTAAAGAATCTCTAAACAAAAATCGATTCGAAACCTTTTTTTCGACAGTATCAAATGAAGATTTAGAAAGAGAAAAAGAGGTGAATTTGATAGTGGGGCGTCAAATATCTGAATGGCAAGAAAAAGGCTTAATCCCTGATATGGCCATTGAGCCCGGCGATAAAACAGATGAACCTATAAGAACAAGAGGTTGGACGCATTGGCATCATTTATTCAATGCTAGACAGTTGTTGAAATTTGCTCTGACTAAAGAATTTATTAACGAATCAAAGCACTCGGCTGAGCTGACAGTATTTCTAGCGCGTAGTTTGGACACTAGCTCTAAGTTGACTCGGTGGGATTCTGCTAATGGTCAAGACCGAGTAGCCAATACCTTTTCAAATCAGGCTTTAAACCCACTTTTCAATTATGCATGTAGAGCAAGTGCGCATTTGATCCCCCAACTTAATTATCAAGTTTCTGACACAATTAAATCTGGGTTTGCAGGCAATTTCGAAATTCATTCACGTGAAGCATCCTCAATCGATATTGAGGCTGATATGTATATTACTGATCCGCCTTACGCAGATGCTGTAAATTATCACGAAATTACAGAATATTTCATCGCTTGGCTGCGTAAAAACCCACCTAAGCCCTTTGATGAATGGACGTGGGATTCAAGACGTGCTTTAGCTATTAAAGGCTCAGGTGATGATTTCCGAAAAGGCATGGTCAATGCGTATAAAACAATGGCCGACCAAATGCCGGATAACGGTATGCAGTGTGTGATGTTCACCCATCAAGATACCAGTGTATGGTCTGATATGATCGGTATTTTCTGGGCTGCTGGGCTACAAGTTGTTGGTGCGTGGTATATCGCTACAGAAACGAGCACTGAATTGAAAAAAGGTGGTTACGTACAAGGCACGGTTATTTTGATGCTGCGCAAACGCCCCACGGGAGAGAAATCTGGATTTAGGCATCGTTTATTGCCTGCTGTACGCGCTGAAGTTAAACATCAAATTGAAACCATGATGCACCTGAATGACGAGATAAAAGACAAAATGGGAGAGCCGGTATTTAACGATTCCGATCTACAAATGGCCGGTTACGCTGCGTCCCTAAAAGTACTGACGGCATATACCCACATTGGTGGTGAAGATGTCACAGCCTTCGCATTAAAACCTCGAACTAAAGGCGAAGTGACGATTGTAGATGAAATTGTGCAACAAGCCGCTGAAGCAGCCAATAGCCTATTAGTGCCAGAAGGTTTAACCACAGATACATGGCAGAAACTCAGTGGCATTCAGCGCTTTTACTTGCGAATGATGGATATTGAAACAACAGGCGCTGCCAAGTTAGATAATTATCAAAACTTTGCCAAAGCTTTTCGTGTGGAAGATTATTCAAGAGTGATGGGTAGTATGGCGGCCAACAAGGCTCAGCTAAAACGAATCCCTGAATTTGTCTCGCGTGACCTGACTGAAAGTAACGAAATCGGTTCAACTTGGCTTGGACATTTGATTATTGGTTTACAGCAATTGTTGGCAGAAGTTGAGCCGCAAGTCGTGATTAGTCAACTTCAAGCTGACCTCCCTGATTTTATGGAAATACGCGCGTTATTGCTTGATGTACTGACCTTTATTGAAAACAAAGCACCCGAAAAAGCGACCCGTGATACCGCTGAAGTATTGGGCGCACGTTTACGAAATATGCGAGCAATAGGGAACTAGGAATTTTAATATTAAATTCACGTAATTAAAAATCCATGGAATAAGGTTAAGTGAAACAATGACAATCAGACGGTTTTCTTCACGCACTCATAAGCTAGACAGTAGTTTTTTACTTGAGCATTTAAAAGGAGCCCGAAGCTATAAACGTATTGCGGGCTACTTTACTAGCTCGTTATTTGAAGTGGCTCATGAGCTGATAGAGGCTATTCCTGAAGTCAAAATTGTCTGTAATGTCGATATTCATCCAGACGACCTCAAGGTTGCTCAATTGCGTGAATCTAAAATGATTGGTCGTTGGAATGAGCAAGATATAGAAACTGAATCGCTATTAAACCGCGATCGCTACCGTAGACTCGACAGTTTTTTAGCCAAGCACGGTCAAGTGATTCGAGTAGCGCCTGATAGTATTTGCGGTTTTTTGCACGGTAAGGCAGGTGTCATCGAATGTGCCGATGGTCGCAAACTGGGCTTTATGGGCTCAATGAATGAGACAAGTAGCGGCTGGCAAAGACATTATGAAATTTTATGGGAAGATGACTCACCAGAAGGTGTGGCTTGGATAGAAGAAGAGTTCGAGTTTCTCTGGAATGCTGCTCGCCAATTACCTGATGCGGTGATTAGAGAAGTCAAACGCAGAGGCTACCGCCGAGAAGTAGATTTTGAAGACATTGAAGATGATGATGTAGCGCCAGCTGCACTAATTGAGTCGCCGTTATATCGTCAAGGGTTTTCATTGCAGCCATGGCAACAAGGCTTTGTAAGTGAATGTATTCGACATTATCATAATCATGGCATTGTTCGATTATTGATAGCCGATGAGGTTGGCTTAGGTAAAACCCTATCAATGGGCACAGCTGCACTGAGCTTGTGCTTACTTAGCGACAAAGAACACAAAAAAAGAAAGCCCGTTATTATTTTTTGCCCAGCTACTTTATGTGAGCAATGGCAGACTGAAATGATAGATAAACTTGGTATTCCTTGTGCTCGTTGGCACACACAAAAGAAAGCCTGGCTAGACCCTGAAGGCAGAATAATTTCACCTTCCGGCCAACAGTTTATCGCCAAATGCCCATTGCGTATTGGCATTGTTTCAACCGGCTTAATGATGCAAACCTCTTCAGAAAAGGACTATTTGCTCGACATGCGTTTTGGCTTATCTATTTTGGATGAAGCGCATAAAGCAAGAAGTAGACAAGGATTTGGCAAAGACGCAGGCTCACACAATAACTTGCTTGCCTTTATGCGAGATATTGCGGCTCGCTCTGACCATGTGCTATTAGGCACTGCAACTCCTATACAAACTCGCCCTGAAGACCTTTGGGACTTAATGGGGATTTTGCATCAAGGCAGTGGTAACTTTGTCCTTGGCAATGATTTTGCTAATTGGCATCGACCTGACAAAGTCTTACCTATTCTTTCAGGTGAACAGCGGGTAATTGAGCCTAGTTTTGCTTGGGAATTGTTACGTTCACCTTTACCAATGGTCGACTCTAGCAATGAGCCATCATCAAGAAAGCTATTTAGTTCGATTCGAGGAGACCTTGAACTTTTAAATAACAGGAAGTCGGATATTAAAAGCCCTCTAACAGATTTATCAGAAGATTCTAGAGACTATTTGGAAGATGAGCTAGATAGAGATATAGCTGGAGCCAGTTTTTTTCAGCGAGAAAATCCATTTGTTCGCCATATAGTTTTACGTAAACGTGTCACACTTGAAGATGCAAAATTGTTACCTCGCATAGGTGTAGACGTTCATCCTGATCGGAGTTTGTCTAGAGAAGAACATAAATATACTAGCTTGTTCGAAGGCAAAGCGCTTAGAACTAGCGAAGACTTTCGTCAAGCCTATGCTGAAGCGCGTAATTTTGGTAAGGCACTTGCGCAAAGTGGCAAAGGCAGCGGCTTTATGAAAAACCTAATGGAGCAAAGAATTTGTTCAAGTATCGTAGCTGGCCTCAATACTGCTAAAAAACTATTGGAAGGTAGAACCGTTCAAGAAGAAAACGACGATCAAAATATTGAGCTCAAAGTAGAAAGCCCAGATGAAATAGCTGTACTTGAACGAATGATAGTTCGTTTAGAAAAAATAAAAGTAGATCCAAAGCTTGAGGCTATTATCCATTACCTTGAAAAAGAGCAATGGCTTAAACATGGCGTTATTATCTTCAGCCAATACTACGATACTGCTAAATGGGTAGCCGATTCATTAGCTGCTCGTTACCCTGATCAACCAGTGGGTTTATACGCAGGCGCTGGCCGCAGCAGACTTTACCAAAAAGGTGACAGCGTTAATATTGAGCGTGAAACCTTAAAGCGCATGGTTGCAGAGCATCAACTGGAAATAATGGTCGCCACTGATGCCGCTTGTGAAGGTTTGAATCTACAAACACTGGGCACGTTGATGAATATCGACTTGCCTTGGAATCCAACTAAACTTGAGCAAAGAATTGGCCGAATTAAACGTTTTGGTCAGGTACGCGATAAAGTCGATATGCTTAATTTAGTCAATGAACAAACCGTTGATGAGAAAGTTTACGACAAGCTTTCAGAGCGGATGCAAGATCGTTACAACTTGTTTGGTTCATTACCCGATACCATCAAAGATGAATGGATTGAAGATATCGAAACCATGGGTGAGAAGATGGATGAATACATTAACGCTCAAAAACAAGCTAATGGGTTTGACCTACGTTATACATCAACAATGGAGCCATCAGAGAAAGACTGGCGTGACTGCTCTGAAGTTTTATCGCGACGGGATTTCAGTGAGTTAATGATGGCTGGATGGGATGAATAAAATGTAACAGAATAAAATGTAGTAGCTTAGACTTGATGATCTGACATTTAAAAGTAAGTGCTCTTTATCTAATCTGACAGTCAATGTTGTGAAGCGGACAAACAAACTAATTTGGATCTGACTCTTTTTGTAATCTAATATGAAATGTAGTCTTCAGTATTATTGAAAGCCAATACCATAAACAGTTCTTACTTTTCGCTCGTAATTTAAGCAACTAGATCGCATTAGCAAGCGTTGAACATTAGCATCATAGAAGCCACCCTCGGGGCTCAAAACCTTAAAAGGTCGCATACTACCTGCCGATAATTTATCCATTAGACTCGATAACTGTTTGGCAAGTTGAATCTGTTGTTTTACATTTTTGTTGTTTTGCAAAACCATATTATCAGCAGATTTAAGCAAGCTTCTTAATGCCGCAAAGTTACCTTTTGATTTGCTATATGTTTCTACTAATTGTTCATCAAGTGGCATTGCTTTAAACTCTCTGAAAACCTCGTTCCATGAGTAATTGACTAGTCCTTGCTCGCGATGCTGGGCAGTTGTTAACTCCTGCCATCTTGATCCACTATCAGTAATTATCGTTGAGCCAGTTACCTGAGCTAAAAACAATGACATTTCATAGTTTGGTCCCATATGGAATTGAAGAAATTGGCTGCAAGTTTCAATATCTTGTTGCTGTAACATTACTAAAGGGGATGACTCAGCTACAGTTTCTAACTGATCAATAGTTTCTGTTGCAGTTGCTTGATCTAATCCAAACTCTCTCATCAGCAAACGAATCCTTGCGTTTTTCGGGGCTAATGATGAAGAGTTTAATAAGTCTTCAATCGCCAATCTAAACTGAAGTTGCTCATCTTGTTTGCTTATAACTATTCTTGAGTTACTTCTGTTTCGTGCCATATCCATCATAGCCCGCATTAAAGGCAGGTCGAAATCACATGGATCCGGAATGAGGTTTATCAGCCCAAGCCTAATGAATGGCTCCATTTGCAGCATAAATAAGAAGTCTTTCAATGCTTGGTATTTGTATTTTCCGGGTGAGTGAATTGGACTGAATTCCGGTTTGACGTTATTTGGGTTAATTATAGGAGTGTCAATCAGTAATTCATCAAACATAGAAGCAATTGGCAAAGCGTTTATACCAATCGTTCTAATATCTAGCAGACCCAGTGTAAAGCCCACGAAATTTGCCATCTGACTTTGGTAGTAGAGCATAAACATCGGTGTCGACAGGCCATAATAAACTATAGAATTCATATATTTTTTTTATTTGCCCATTCGACAATTCTCTTCTCACATCAAGCCAAACTTTTCCTTGGTTTAGTCCAAGTTCATGACGGATACACTGACAAAATGCGAGATTTCTTTCTCTGATGCTAAGTACATTCCAAGTCGACCGTAAGTCCACATGAACTTTTTGACAGCAGTTTTTGTATTTATGGCCACTACCACAACCACAAATGTCGTTTCGACCTATCTTTGAGCTGTCATTATTCTTAACTAAAAAGTCAACTTGATGTGTCGTTCTGCCAAAAGCATCTTGGTAATGCGTTGTGCCATCTTTAAAACCTGCGAACATTTCACCACCATATCGATATAACTCCTTTGACGGGGGTAAAAGGGTATGGCGAAGTTCGGCCCAATCGCATTTCACATTGTTTTCTGGATAAAGCCACTCCTCCTTTCCAGAGGCAACTGAATCTTTAGCTCTAATTTTAATAATATGATTGATCTTCGCCACTTCATCGGCGTTGAGCTTTCGGCTGTTGATGAACTCAATTGTATTCACCATACTTTGTCTAATACGTGTCGCATTCGTTCGTTGCTGAAGTGGATTGGCGTTTTCAGGGTCTTGCGCATATTCGAGATTTGTTAAAATTAGACATCGATTTTTGTCTAAGGGAAATATCGTTTGAGAACCCTTTAACGAAATATCAGGGTCATTCGGATAATTGCAAAGCTCGCTACTTGGTGGGCATGCATAGTTGTAAATGGTAACGGGATGATCTGACACTATAAACTTAACATCGGAGTCTTCAGCAGATACAAGTTCTCTTACGCCTTCTGCCCATAATGTGCAATGAATAGTACGTAATGACTGCATTTCTTGCATCAACTGCGTTTGATTGAGTTCAGGGTAGCTACTCTTGATCCAGTCCAGACCTTTGAGGGTTCTCAATTTTTGAGCGTCAAGGTAAGTAAAGAAATCTTGAAAATTATAATGCCAAAGAGCTTGGTCATCTGATAAGAAAGCTCCAACGGCCTTTGAGCCATTATCGTCGATAGGTCCGAAAAGCTTCTTTTCTATCTCATCATTGAATTCAGTGCCAAAAAATGTTGAATACAAATGTTCTTTGTAAAATCGTTGTGCGGAAGTAAACCATTTTGTTGATTGGTGTATTTTTATATCACCATTTGGAAGATTTATTTCTTTGCGAGTTAGATGACAAAGCTGGTTATCACGTTCATCCATGAAACCTTTTTGATGCCATTGAGGCACATAATGATTATCTTTTGTTTTTGTCACATTTATATCCATTAAAATATTAATGCTTGGCCTTATAGTATTTTTTGAAAAATGCCTTAGGCATATAATATACATAAGAAAATGCTATCAAATAACGTTGCCAGCATCGCTTACTCGCTCTTAGTAGTCTGTCGGTTTAGATCTAAACCTATCAACTCAGAGTGTCAGAACAGACGTGAGTTACAACAAATAAAATTACAACAAATAAAATTTATTCCAAGTGTTAGAAGTTCAATGTCATCTATAAACTGTAGTCAGCAAGAAATAACATACTATAACGAACTCATTTAATTTGAAATTATGATGATGCTTGCTTTAGATGTACGAGACGTTCTTTTACTTCATTATATTACTTTGTATTTTTTGATTTTGTGACGAACATCAGTGTCAAGGCGTCATTTTAGTATTCTCGATCAGAATCAATGTCTAGTTTCATTTCATCCGCAACATTTCACTCAGGTAACTGCTCCTCTTGTTTGAATTGCTGGGCGATTGAGTTATCAACTTAAAATCTTCTGCTGAACCGACTATGTGTATTTCAGTCTCAGCCCGAGTTATTGCAGTGTAAAGCCATGCTCTGTCGACAATTCTTCCTTGCTGAAGAGCTATGATTACCCTAGGAAATTGCGAGCCTTGAGCCTTATGAAGAGTTATCGCATAGCCTAATTCCATGCAATCAAGCACTTGTTGAGTGATCTCAACTATTTCACCAGTATCTAGGGTTACTTTACCAAAAGAGTCGCCAACAGTATTTACTGAAGTGAGCTCCCCAAGTGAGCCGTTATTGATTCCGTTATCATATAAGTTCTGAGTGAACAGTATTTGATCATTAACCCTAAGTTTTACCTGAAATTCGTCGCCATGGAGGTTGAACTTTAAGTGCTCTCCATGCTCATTAGCAGCATCCTGAATTTGATTATTAATGTCTTGGACCAGTTTTTTAGTCGGTGCCATCACACGGCTATTGTATGGTGACTCTAAATACAATTCGCGACATACATCTGCGATAAGATACTTAGGAGTTTCATGGAAGTGTACCGCGCCAGAACTCAACTTTTCAGGGATTATACCTTGGTTAATCTGCTTTGAATATTCAGGGATACCCGTTGAGCCTTCCTGGCGTTTTACGATATCCAGCATAGTGTTTGCGATAGCATTTGATAGGACAATATCAGCAAGGATTTTACCGCAACCGATTGGTGGTAGTTGGTGAGGATCCCCTGTGAATATTATGCGCACAGCTGGGTGAAGATGGTTTACCAAGCGATACATAGTGGGTAAATCAATCATACTGGCTTCATCAATAACCAATAGATGTTTTGGCTGTTCATCACTTGGTCCTATAGGAGCATCACGAAGTAACTTGGCGATCGTTGAGGTAATAAAGCCTGTCGATTCATGCAGCCGCATTGCTGCTCTGCCGCTAAGCGCAACCGCGTGAATTTCATATCCTAGATGATAATAAGCTCTAAGTGCCGTTCTGAGAACGGTTGTCTTTCCCGTTCCAGCCCCACCGGTTATACAACTTACCGCATTATTCAAACATGTTGTGACTGCTTCGATTTGTTTCTTGGTTAGCTCATAAGGCAGTTGTTCAACGGCAAAGGAATATGCAGAATCTGCATTTTCGTCATATGAATTATTTTGGCTAGCCAGCTTCCTCAGTCGTTTGGCAACGACATTCTCCATCAATAGCTGTGCTGTTGGATGATAAGTGCCTAGTTGGGAATTTAGAACGTATTGTGCTTTATCATGACCAGCTTTAAACGCCTTTGCACACAACTCTTGGTCTTTCAGCAGAACCGATAGCTTTGGCCTAAGCGCACTTTGTGTTGTATAGGTATTACCAAGTTCTATTTGTTCTCGAATTGCGATTTCAAGTGCAGCACTCAGGCGTTTTTGATCGTCGTCTTTACGGTCGCAGATGGTTGCTGCTAATCTGTCGCCATCTTCAAATGACATACCAAAACCGATCAATAGATATGGATTCTCCTTTATGGCAGCTATGGACTTTTCGTTATGATGCTTAAGCAAGCGCTGTTGTATGGGTGAAGGAATATGGTGTACTGACATCCAGTTGCACGCACTCAAGTTAGTATACTTGGCATATCCTTTATAAAGGGCATTGATGGAATCTTCATTCAGAAGGCCGCTAAACCGGCTTCTCGACTCTGTTGTGTCTTTTTTAGCAAGACGATGAAAGTCATGACCCAACGCATTCCAAAGCTTACGAGCTTTACTCTCGCCAATACCTATGAAATCTTTTTCGTTGGCTATGAATTTGATGAGTTGTTCGCCATTTTCAGGAAGAGAGCATCTTGCTTCAATTGGCGAGTCAAAAACATGCTGTTCCATTACATAGCCGTTATTCTCATACTCACTTAAGGTTTTTATACCTTTGACTTCCCAATGCTGACCAACGGCCGGATTCACTGGTAGGCTATAAGGGCATGCTTTGACAGAAACGGTGTACTTGCCGCTGTTCATTTTATAACTATTCTGTTTTAGCGGGATGCCCATGAAAATCACATGCTTAGCGCTATCAAACCTTATGCTAGTTACACGAAAATACTCTGTATTCATCGAGGCATAAACCCCATTTCATATGTAAGCGATCATTATGGGGCGTATTTCTAAGTTGGTGAATAGGCG
>TARA_R110001592_G_scaffold322098_1_pt1 | contig 18787 bp, 17 predicted proteins | sample TARA_R110001592 | Tara Oceans TARA_R110001592 (sample SAMEA4398387) | marine metagenome | biome: Polar Biome; feature: [SRF] surface water layer (ENVO:00010504); material: water (ENVO:00002006), including particulate matter (ENVO:01000060) such as... | depth 5 m | reverse complement strand
GGAGATTAAGCTAGTATTTTTTTGGAAATGAACTCCGAAACTTGAGATATAAAAATGAGCACACAAAAGACAATGCTAGCTATTGTCTTTTGTGCAAAGTGTCTTCAATAATTTAATAGCACTTTGAATTTCATCGGACTCTTCAGCGATATTTTTTTGCTCGATGAGTATTTCTTGAAGTATATCCAGTGTTGTCAGAGGGTTTGCTAATACCACCCTGAATACCACACACGGTCTTAAATGATATTTGATAGGCTCCAAACGAGTTCTTGATACAAAGGACAGTCCTTTCTCTCGTTGCGTCTTTTGAATAAATTTCGTTACTCTATCTAGTACCGCATTGATTTTATCCATTTGAATTTCATCGGCTTCCGCTAAGGCGTTTTTAGCGAAATCAGGGCAATACCGATAGGTAAGGATATTCAACTCTGGATAAGAAATGACTTCAAAATCAGGATCACGATCAATCATCCGGGCAAAGGCTTTCGCTTTATCAATGCCTTGATCGATTAGAATTTCATAACCTTCTTTCGCAATAATTTTCAGGCCAGAATGAATCAACATAGCCATACCAGGCCTTGAACCTTCTAATGTAGTACTACCTAAATCCTTAGACCCTTTTCGAACAACATACTGCGCATGATGGGCAATTGATTTTAATTTTTTAGGATCTTTGAAAAGCACTAAGCCACTACCCATGGGAACATATAGCTGTTTATGCGCATCAAGCGTGACAGAGTCTGCTTTTTCAATGCCCTTTAATAAACTTTTATAGCGATGGGAAAATAATGTCGGCCCACCCCAAGCAGCATCAATATGAAAATGCGCTTTAAACTCTCGCGCAATCTCTGCCATTTCGTCTAAAGGATCAATACTTCCTGTTTCTGTGGTACCGGCAATTCCGATCACACTCAAAATACAAATATTTTCTTTTTTCAAACGGTTACAGGTATCACGCAGCGCATCTAAATCAATACGGTTATCATTGTCTGTCTCGACCGCCACCAAATAATCTCTACCAATACCTAAAAGATCAGCGGCTTTTCTGAATGAATAATGCCCTCGCTTGGAAATGACCACAGCAGCACCATCATAGCCATAATATTTTAATGCTCTGAAAAGCCCCTCATAGGCGACACCTTTGAAATTACCTTCAGGCGGAAATGCTAAGTTTTTCGCAGCCCAAAGTGCGGTAATATTTGCAACAGTGCCACCTGAACACATTGCACCTAGAGCATGCTCAGAATCGTGCATCCAATCTTTATAAAACTCGGTGTCTTGTCCATAGACCAAACGATGCAACATACCCAAGACTTGTCGTTCCATGGGCGTAAACGCTTTTGATGTTTCTGTTTTTACCAAGTTCTGATTCAATGCAATCATTATTTTTGATAATGGCAGCATAAAATAAGGCAATGCCGAGGTCATATGACCGACAAAACTCGGTGAGGAGGTATGAACCGACTGTGCAACCAGTTTATCAAGCAAGAAACGAGTATGCTCGGATACAAATATGGGTTTTTCAGGAATACGCGATTCTGAGAAGTCCTTTTCGATCTCCTGTAGGTCGTGTTCAACAGCAACAATATGCTCTTGCATAAAACCTGCTAGATTACTTGAAACATCCTGATCTATTCGACTTAAAGTCGAATCAGGGGCTTCAGGCACCGTAAACACTCGATACATGCTCTCGATACTAGCTTGCGCAAACTTTTTCTTATATAAATCGGAATCTGACATATCTGACTGCAATAAAATGCCCCGTTATGAAAACGAGGCGTAGTATAAGCTGTCGATCAAAGGATAACCAGAAAAGCGCCCTTTAACAGGCAACTTTTAGGCATTTTAGAGACAATGATATAAATTTTACCATTTAACAGGGGCTTCAGATGAACCTGCGGTTTCTCTTACTTCTTTACTGGAGTTAGTGTTATTAGCTTCTCCCTCTTGTTTTATCAGGCGAACAATTGCACCTTTTTGCACGCTTTTATATTCACCACTAACGAGCTCTGCAATAGCATACTTGGGTAATACTGTCAGCACACTCAACTCACCCAATTTACTACCATCTACTTTGATAGGCATTCCTGTATCTGGATCTATGATCTTGCGGCCTTTAGTAAATAACTCAAATCGGTCTCCAATATTGATCCTATCACCTCCTTGATTGAGGTAAATTTCTGTATTGCTTATCACATCCATTACTTTCACTGGATAAATGACATCCATTACTCCTGCCACCACAATATTAGCAACAGCATCTATGGTTACCGTATTTTTTTGATCTTTTTTACGCGAATATTCTTCTGAAACAGTATCAGCCCACATTATTTTCTGTGTGGCCACCTCTATGACTTGATAAGAAAGATCTATTCGATCAATCTTTTTAGTTTCTGTCATACCATAAAAAGTTTTTGTCTCAACCTCCGTCGACAGGTCAAAGATATTACCCACCACCATAAAGTCTGCACCTAAGACTTGACCAAGCCGGCCAGCTTCACTTGCCGGTACATTTTCAGACGACAGTAAGCTCGTTTCAGAAGCAAACTCTTTACCATAATCACGGTTTAAAACCGCAAATTTTCGAGATTGGGTAAACCCTGACTGTATACTATCTTTTAATCGAATAGATAGTTGGTAAGCATTAATGGCCGTGCCCTGGTCGTTAACAGCAAATGTAGGAGTAGAAAAACGAAACGGCATTATAGCAATGCTTTTTCGGGTATCATTTTTGACATCTGACTGATATTTGGGAATATTGGCCAACACAGTTACTTGCCATGAATTCTGACCCGACTGAGGTTTTACAACCTCTATTACCTCATAAGAGTCTATCCAGCCTTTCGAGCGCGTATAAATATTTTCTTTAACACCGGCTTTTGCTGTCGTTGTTTCATCAGAGCCCTTTACAATTTGCGTAAACTCCATCTGCAATTGCTTTTCAGTGCCAATTTCCAGCCCACGTACTTGCCTGACAGCTTCAAGTAAGGCTGCGGCAAGTGCTTGCTGATAATCAGAACCAAAGCCTGAAGTCTGACGTGACTCCATGATCGTTTTAGCTGACACCGTGATAGTTAAGAGCATTCCCATTACGACATAACATAGAATTCTTTTCATTTTAAAAACTCGCATCTGATTCAAAATCAGTACTTTGATACATGTTGTTTTGAGGTGCACCGGCTTTCGCTTTATTTGGACTTTCTGGTGCTTTATTAAACTTCTGGGATGCCGTATCTCGAGTGAACGGACTCCACATCAAGACTTCACCCACTACCAGATGACCGGTATCTGGGTGATTCGCAGTCCAGGTTTTAATTGTGGTCATGCCAGTGATATTCGTACGACTATTTTGCTTAATATAGTTATTAATAAGCTTCCCTACATTGGTTTGCTGTTGCTCGGTTTCCATGCCATCTTTATAAACTTCATTTATCTGAGTGCTACTTAATAATTGCGTTTTGTCTTCAAGTGCAACCGTAGCATCTACAAACTCAGAAAATTGTGCTGATGCAAAACTCTGTGATGCAGATTTAGCCGCTTTAACGGCCATATCAATTTTGAACTTTGAATCAGTATTGCTTACTCGAACACCCGACTGGCCAAACGCTACAAGTGCTGGATTACCAAACTCGTCCGTTAAAATACGCACGCCATGCTGAAACATATAGTTTTGATTTTTACCGATGGTGGCATCTATTTGCTGTAAAACAGTCGGCTTACCTACAATAAGTTGGTGTTTGGAAACGCCCTTTCCTCTGGAAATTTCTTTCGCTTGCTCTTCAAGCTTTTGAGAATAGACGATGATGACGCCCACCGATTTCAGATCTTCAAAAGAGGCTAGTGTGCGAACACCCGCCACGCTAGACATGGCATTAACAGTGATAGTCTTTTCAAAGGAGTCTTCTGCACGCAGCTTTTTCTCTGCCAAACCAAATCTAGATGGATCTTCTCCAGATTCTTTTAATAATTGATCAATTTGTCCTTCAGTCAACGTTGCTAATTTTTCTTTCATTCTGTTGAAATAACTATCATTAGCAATGACTTTTTGAGGGTCAAAGTCTCGATCATCCTGAAAAAAACGTTGCATTGAATCAGAGGCTATTTGACGTCTCTTACTCTTTACAAACTCTCCTTTAGCGGCAAGTAATGCAGATTCAAAAGCTGCTACCCGTGCGTCAGCAAATGCAATATCTGTCGCAGATACACTAATATTTGCCTGGCCCCAACCAATATAATACTGTTTTACTGGCATACCTTGTTGGTTATATTTAATATTATGGCCAAGTCTCATTCCACGCTTAGATAAGTAATTATCACGTTTTATTTCTAAATCGCTAGCAGACAACTGTTCAGCAATAGGAAACATATTTGAAGGCTTAGCGCTCTGCTCTTCAATTGAAGCATCAGTCGACACAGGCTCTGCTTTAGCAACTACCTGAGCTCCACTATTATCCTCTTCCTGTAAAGCCAGTACTTGAGGTACAGCAGATATGTTTGTCTCTGGAGAGATTTGAGCTTCTGCTAGGGCAAAACTTGATACTGTCATTAGTAATGCTGCCAAACCCGCTTTGACTTTTTTTGTTTTCTTCATCGTGTCGTCCTTAATCATGAATTATTATCTATTAGATATCTATTGACGTTTGTAAAGATCTATATCTTGCAAAGGCCTATATTTAATAAAAGTGTAAGCCATCAATAAAAAAGCCGAAGCCCTATAGAGAATAGATCTCTTCTAAGAACTTCAGCCTAATAAGCTATGCTTATATATAGCAATTTAAAAAAATGATTTCTCGCCACTTTTACGAATTTCTTTTTCGCCAGCCCATTCCATAATGCCAGTTTCTAAATTTACTAACTTCAAAGTAAATTTGTAGTACACATCTTTTGCATCACTATTACGTTTTACAATGCTAGACATATTGCCATAAAGCATAAATTCAGCCCCTGTTTGCTTGCCAAATGCCGCTGCTTTTGATGGGTCAACCATGCCGCTATCCATCTGGAACTGCATCTGCTCTTGAACTGCTTTTACCGCTGTCATATCAACAAAACGGAATTTACCTGACTGCAATAGCTTAGTTTGAATAGTGTCAGTAATGGATTCGGTATCAATATGTTCAGTGGTTTTGTTTTTAACTTTATCCACAAATACAACAGGGCGACGAACAGATGTCATCTGTACAATCGGTGGAAATGCAATTAAATCATCCACCAACTTCGCGGCAATTGACTGTAAATCAGTTGAACCAAAGCCCATTGTAGTGGTTTCAACTGAGGTTGCATCACCATAAGAAATTTTCTTTGAGCAAGCAACTATCATAAGGCTTGCCATAATAACTATTAAGATTTTCATTAATTTCATGTGTTTCTCCATTTTTATAGGTGGTTCTTTTAAATTGAACAATTAAGCAGTTATTTAATTCTGTAATAAAATTTTAAATGCGTTAGCACTTGGGTTAGGTGCAACACCTTGAACACTTTTGGACTCATAAGGCGTAATTAGCATCGGCGTCCATGGGCGTCCATCAACAGCAATTTCGAAACCATCTTTATCTAACCATTTAAACTTATAACGAAAATCCAGGTGATCATTGGAATCATTGGTAATCGTCGCTTGCACTTTTAACAAGTCACCAGCATAACCTGTTTTGGTATTCGATATTCTCAGGCTATCAGCCAAGACACCACTATTCGTTTCAATAATTTGTGTTGCCTCATTACCATCGACAACCACGGTTGCCGTTTCATTCACCGCACAGGCAAGCAAACTCAGACTCACACCAACAATAACAAGCGGTTTCCAAACGACTTTATGAAAATTTATTTTCTTCATTTGCATACTCCTTTAAACAAGCGTTTTATGAAAATTATTCTAAAAAAACATATTCTGTTAGAGCTTATAATTTAAATATTTGAGGAATCAATTGATTGTTCACCCCAACGACACGTACAAAGATGGTTCTGTTTTCAGAAACTGGAATATTTATTTTGGCTTGTGATGTGGTGGTTGCAAGATTTAATGTTTGTTCACCCGCATCCAAATTAAATCTCATCACTTGAACCGTATGCGGCAAGGTTAACCAACTGCGTCGATCTGCACTTTCGGAAACGACATTATAAAGTGAGGCGGCTAACTGGCCGGCCAAACCAAGTTGATCTCCTGACTGCTTCTGTAATTGGTATTTTGCAAAACCTCTTAGGGCTTGGCGCACCAGTAATTGTGGGATTTGTTCTTTTAAATCTTTAACTGCCAAGGCACTGACATCTACTAATTCACGCGTCATACCTAATTCATTAAAGTCATTTCCCATGACACGTAACTGTTGGGATAGTGGCCACGTTTCTGTTTGATAATATGGAAAGGCCAAGGAAATAAAACCACCATCTAATGTTGGAATAGGTATCTTTATTTGATCTTTAGCTGGCACAAATCCTTCTTCAAAAAAGAGCACAATTGAACCTTGGCCTTTTTGGGCTTCATTGGTTTCTGCTGTACCAATACGATCACCACGTTTTTTTGAAACACGCGCAATATCTTGTTTGATATAGTCATTATCGGAGTTTATTTCGAAGGCTTTTTTGTAATCAATTAAAGCAGAATCTAACTCGCCTGTTGCTTCCCAGAATGCGGCAGAGGCATAAAAGGTATAGGCATTTTGAAATGAACTTTTAACTTTACCCGCGATGGTATCCAAACCCGCAAATTGATCTGAAAGTGTATCCACATCAATACTATTTTCTTCAGCTTTTTCATAGGCCTCGGCAACATCTTTCTCATGCTTCTCTAATAATACTCGTTGCTCTAAAGCTACTTTACGAAATTCTACTGCAGCACCATCTAAATCTTTATTTCCTAAGTAATTAAAAGCCTGGTGGTGATGCACAAAAATACGTTCATAAGCTGAGCCTTTATAAGGAATAGCATTATCATTAGTTATAAGCGATGCACCTTGAGCTGCCGTTTCACCTACCTGAACGGTTGCCGCTAAATCCTGTTCTTCAAAAGACACGATGACTTGCTCAAAATCTTTTTTACTATCGTTAAAGGCATCGCCAACTTGGTTAATTCGTCCTCGCTCCATCATATATAACATATGATCGGCGCTTTCGCGCTCTTCTTCTAATTCAAGCAATACAGCATTCCTATCGACAACGGTGCCAACTTCGCCTTTATAAATAGCTTGTTTAAAAGATTCGGCTTGATCTGGATACGGCGTAAACATGGAAGACATTGCACAGCCACCCAAGAAAGAGACTGCTAATGTGAGAATGGTTAAACGCACCAATTTGAGATTTCGTTCCATCGATTTATACTCCTGCTTGATTTTCAAAGAAAGTTTATTATTAATCATTCAAAATTGCACCTATTCCATTTGCATTTATCAACTTCCCGGTAGAAAGTTGTGATATAGCCTTTCTTTTAAGACATAAGATCTTCTAAGAACTTGGCAAAATGGCCAAATCACCTTTTATTTTTAAGCCTTCTAGTAATTTCTCTCTAGCATATCGAGCGCGTTTTAGCTCGAGATTTTTTTTAATTTGTGACCTCACTTCAAAAAGCGGTTTTTGAATACTGCCTTTGTTAGTTAAATAAAAATCATTAATTTCACTTTCTGTAATATCATCCCAGCGAAGCGTTTTTTTTACGGCACTCTCAATATCCAATCCTTGTTGCTTTGCTTCATCAGAAAAGTATTGTCTTAATGCTGCATTTTCAATGAGCTTTATTTTCTTATCATTCAGTTCACTGATTTGTGTTCGATCCGACTCTATAATATCGTTTAAGGTTTTCTCTGTACCCCGATAAATAAATAGTATTTCCTGCGGGGACTTATTACTACTCTTGTTACTACTCTTGGCACTTTGAGTGCTTAATACATTCGACAAGATCATGCCAAAAGCGAAGGCAAAAAACATCATAATAAATTGCGTTCGCTGAGGCGAAGCATCTTTCTTCATAGCGAATTATTTCATCCAAGAAGCGTTTAACCTGTAGTTCAGAATAGCCACATTATATTCTTTATCCAGTGGCAACTAAATATACTTGCCACACATTTGCTATGTTCATGCTTCTTATTTATTTATTTTCTCATATAATTAAATGCCCAATGGATAACTATTTCACTTATGACTCCTATGAGCCAGGCCTTACGAAATATAAAAGCGATACACACTCTTGCTAAACAAGCGTTTCATAGACGTATGGTCGTTATATCAGGCTCTCATCTCTGGTGTATGCGTTTAATAGAAAACTATTTATCAGATGATGACTGCAAAACAGCTTTACTGGTTTCAGATCAGAAACATATCTCGATAAAAAATACTCAAGCGCCAAATAAACTGTCTTTTTTACTAGGTTCTGAATATGAACTCCTTATTTGGGATGGTTTTTCTGGCATAAACCCGGATGCTTTTGGCATTGCTTCTGGTCTTCTTAAAGGCGGTGGTCTGTTTATCTTGATACTGCCTGAGCTTGAAGCCTTTCAGTCTTCACCAGATCCTGATTACATTCGCATGTGTTCAAATGAAGATAGCATGAGACGGAGCCATACTTTTTTTCTGCAACGTTTAGTAAATCACTTAAAAAGCGCTAATGGCATCATAATTCTTGAAGAAGGTAAAACCTTTAAGGAAAGGGATTACCACGTCACTTGTAAATCTAATAGTCCGATTCAATTACCCACATCTGACCAGTTAAATGCCATTGAGGCGATTAAAAAAGTTTCTTATGGTCATCGTCATCGGCCTCTGGTTATTAAGGCGAATCGTGGCAGAGGGAAATCCAGTGTTTTAGGCATCGCTGCCGCTCAAATTTACCTTGAAAGCAAGCAAACAATGATCATCACAGCACCCAGTAGAAAGACCTGCGATGCAGCTTTTAAACATTATAAAAATGAAATTGAAGAGTATTTTTCACGTCAAGACGATATTGAAGATGCGCTAAACGCATTTCAATTTGTAGCACTTGATTTACTCGTAAATGAACTCCCTCCCTGTCATTTACTTTTTATTGATGAAGCTGCTGCAATACCGAGCTCTATTTTAACGATACTGCTTGAACACTATGCCAGAATTATTTATGCAACAACCATCCATGGTTATGAAGGAAATGGTCAAGGCTTTGCTATACGTTTTCAAAAAAAGCTTTCTGAAATTCGTCCTCAATGGCGCTCTTTAGCTTTATCGACCCCAATACGCTGGCAAAAACATGACCCGCTTGAGTGGTGGTTTTTCAAGTTTTTACTATTAGATGCCGAGCTTGCTGAAATCGATGATACTAAGATTCAGAAGGCCTGTTTACCCCTAAAAACAAATTCAGCTCTTCAAACTCATACGACATTAATAACTCAGGAATTTCTTTTTAACAATGAAGCTTTACTGCAACAAATAATTTCACTGTTAGTAATTGCTCACTATCAAACATCACCATCAGATATAAGACTTATTCTAGACCACCATAAAGTGCGTATCTTAGTGACTTACCTACTTGGTGATTCAAATATTGAAGACGAGCAATATTCTTTGTCGAATAGTGTGCTTGGTGTTTGTCTCATCATGGAAGAAGGGGAAATCGAATCAGAGGCATCAGCCGACGATATCATTTCGGGTAAACGCAGACCTCGCGGTCAATTATTTCCACAAGCATTATGCGCGCACTCGGCCAAGCCTGAATTTCTCAAACAAACCACCTATAGAGTGATGCGAATAGCCGTTCACCCACAATTTCAACAAAACGGTATAGGTTCTGGCTTACTTAATAATCTATATGCCTTCGCTAAGTTAAATCATATCGACTCAATCTCTACCAGCTACGGATTAAGTTCAGAACTACTGTCTTTTTGGCATAAGAATGAATTTAACACTGTGAAGCTAGGTTCGAAAGTAGATGGATCCAGCGGCCTTCAATCTATTATGATGATGCGATCTATCTCTAATTCAGCCTTACAGCTTCTCAAAGAGCATTCAGAAGAATATTTGACGGATTTTATTTTTCAGCTAAATCGAGCACACCAAAAATTAGCTGTAGAGCTTGTTAGCGCTATCTTTCAATCTTTATCTCATATTGAGATGCAAAGACCTGCAATCGACAGAATAAAGCTTGAAGCCTTTGCAAACTCATTAAGACCGTATGAAGAAAGTGATTTAGCCATATTTGAATATGTTATATCTAAGATTATGACCAGAACATGGGATGAATTAGACTCAGAATTTCAAAATTTATTGGTCATGAAAGTGCTTCAGAATAGAGACTATCCCTTGTGTTTGAAGCACTTGAATTTAACAGGCAAGAAGCATTTCGATAAAGCATTAAGAATGGCAGTAAAAGCCCTATTAGATACTGAAGCTTGAGCCACAGCCACAGGTTGTTTCTGCATTAGGGTTTGTGACCGAAAACTGTGAGCCTTTTAAGCCTTCGGTATAATCTACTGTTGCACCGACCAGGTATTGATAACTCATGGCATCCACAAGCAGCTTTACACCTTGATTGGGCACAACGGTATCATCTTCAGACATATCTTCATCAAAAGTAAAACCGTACTGAAAACCAGAACAGCCACCTCCCGTGACATAAACTCTGAGCTTAAGATTTGGATTCTCTTCTTCTTCAACTAATTGTTTAACTTTTTTAGCTGCCGCATCAGTAAAAAAAAGCGGCGAAGGTATATATGATTCAACTGTACTCATGATTTCTCCAACTAAGCGTACTTCGTTGGTCATTATCCAATTAACCTAGTAAAACAGTCAACTATTTCCTGAATTAGAAATTGCTTTAAGTGAAACCGGTTCAGAACTACTTGCTTCATCTTCTTGGATTTCTTGTGCATCAAGTGAAACCGGCTCTTTATGATGAACCAGGTTTCCGTTCACTTCTGCGCCCATTGCCATTTCGATTAAATGATAATAGACATTACCTTTAATCGAGGCGTTAGAAGCTAATTCAATATGCTTCGAGGCATAAACATCCCCATGTACCGTACCATTTACAATGATATGTGGGGCAATCACATCGCCATCTATTTCGCCAATATCACTAATACGTACAATCGCATCACTGCCCTCTTCGGCACGAATAGTACCGCGAATCAAACCATCAATATGTAAACCACCCGAAAATTGTAGGTCACCCTGAATTTGGGTTTTGCTGGATACTAAGGTATCAAAATGGCCATGCGGACTTTGGTACCGCTTAGCTTTAGATTTTTTCTTGCCTGCTCCAAACATGCTGGCTCTCCTGCTCAATAGATAAATTCATGCAGATTTAGCGTACTAAATCATTCCACATATATGTTCTTTCTAGTTTAGACGCTTTTTTACCATCTGCCTGTGCAACCACCTGAATACTTTCCGGATTGAAGCCTTTAGGTAAAATGAGTTCACCGGTAATGTCTTGAAAATACTTAAACTTAAATTTAATCCCGAGGGTGGATTGATCATCAGAAACATCTCTTAAAGGTAAAATAACTTTATTATCTTCCTGCATACCCACCACATTGACAGCCACAAGACCACTGACATAATTTTTATTATCTGCCACTTGTGCCAGCACAATTTTATAAGAGAAGCGTCTGCCATCTTTGGTTTTTTGAAGCTCAACATTTTGTACTTGTAAGCCCTTTATATTTTCAGAGGGGGCCATGATACTTTGATAAAAAGACACATCCTTTTTAAGTTGATCTATCGTAGTTTTGTAGTCTCTAATAGTTTCTTGAATGCCTTGAACAGCCACGTTATCTATATTTCTACCACTCTCTAAATTAAATACTTGTTGCCTTAATTGCGCTTCACTTTTTTGTAAAATAGCGTATTCAGCTGATATTTTATCCAGCTGAGCCAATACTTTTTGATGCTGCTGTCGAATCTGATAATTGCCCAATAAAAAACTGAGAGCCCCCACTACAATAACCCCGGTAATAAAAAACAGCCTTCTTTTCCGTTTAATACCGGGTTTATGTTTCACGACAATCAAACGATCATCAGCATTTTTTTTAGTCATTAAACACTTCCTTTTATTTTATTCTCTTACTTATGGTTTTTATTTCAGCTTGAATTATTCTTTACCTATTCTTTACCTATTCTTTACATAATCGCTAGCGAATATTTACCCCACCCTAAGCCTAAACTTACCAAGGGGGGAAGAGCATTTAAGGCATCAAGGCAACTTGCTCAAGACCAAGCGTCTCTTTGAAGCCAAACATAAGGTTCATATTCTGAATGGCCTGCCCGGATGAACCTTTCACCAGGTTATCAATCACGGCAAGGATAATGAGTTGATTGCTACCCGCTTGTTGATGAATAGCAATTCGGCAGAAGTTTGAGCCTTTAACACTTCTTGTTTCTGGCAATGAACCCAAAGGCATGACATCGACAAAAGGTTCATTTGCATAACGTTCTTCAAATAAAGCCTGAACCTGCTCAAGCGAAATGCCTAAGCCAGGTTTTAGTTCTGCATATAAGGTCGCTTCAATACCACGTATCATGGGTACAAGGTGGGGCACGAAGGTAAGACCTAATTCTCCTCCCTGGATATCGCCTAAAATCTGTTGCATTTCAGGTAAGTGACGGTGACCAGCTACTCCATACGCTTTGAAGCTATCTGAACATTCAGATAACAACATACCCACTTTCGCTGCGCGACCTGCTCCACTTGTACCTGTTTTCGCATCGGCAATAAGTCGCTCTGGCTTAATCCATTGTTTTTCTAACAAGGGTAAAAAACCAAGCTGAATGACTGTCGGGAAACAACCCGGACAGGCAATGAGTTTAGCGTCAATAATTTTTTCACGATTAATTTCAGGCAGCCCGTACACAGCTTGCGGAATAAGCTCGGGACATGCATGCTTTTGGCCATACCAGGATTCCCAAACATCGACATCTGTTAAGCGGAAATCACCCGACAGATCGATCGTTTTTAAACCGGAGTCTATGAAGTCTTTCATCATGGATTGCGCCACGCCATGAGGCGTGGCAAAAAATATCACATCACAAACCGATAACTCTTCAACACTCGGATCGGTGAATTCCAAATCCAAGTAGCCTCGAACATGAGGGAACATATCAGCAACCAGTGATCCTTTCTCTGTACGAGAGGTGACTACGACTATTTCAGCATTAGGATGCAAGACTAATAATCTTAGTAATTCTGAACCGGTATATCCGGTCGCGCCAACAATACCTACTTTAATCACAACACTTTCCCACCTTTTAAAATGATTACCTTGGGTATATTAACAGCTAAGAAACAATCTATTAATGATTATTATCCCTTCATCCTATTAGTTCCCGACTTTTTCTCATAGACAGTGGCTTTTATCACCTAGAGTCGTCACTGTATTTTCCTTATACTCTTGCGCCTCTGACATTTACTTAGCGAATACACCTTATGATCCTTTTTCTTCGCACTCTAATTATTTTAAGTTATTTTTTTGTTATTGCCTTACTCGGTATATTAGTGTGTCTTTTTCGTCCGTTTAACCCTGACAATACCCGTATTTGTGGAAGAATGTTTAGCATCGGTGGCCTTAAATTACTCGGTATTAAAATGACAGTTGAAGGTAAAGAGCATCTTCAGAATATGCAGCCTTCTATCGTTATTGCCAACCACCAAGATAATCTCGACCTTTTTATCCACGGCGGCGTTATTCCTAAGCGTACCGTCAGTGTAGGTAAAAAAAGCCTACGCTATTTACCCTTATTTGGTCAGGTATATTGGCTATCTGGCAACATCATGATTGACCGTAAAAAATCAAAAGACTCTATTAACACCATGACTGAAACGACCGAAGCGCTAAAGCATAATTCAACATCGATATGGGTCTTTGCAGAAGGGACACGGAATAAAGGAAATAATTTATTACCCTTCAAAAAGGGGGCTTTTCATATGGCAAAACAAGCGGATGCGCCTATTCTCCCAATTTGTGCCAGCGCCTACCCAAAACATATTAATTTAAAAAAATGGAAAGCAGGCGAAGTAAAAGTTCGTATCCTTCCCGCTATTCAAACGAAGGATTTAAACCAGGAAGATTTGAGCCGCTTAAGCCAAGACCTTCATGAAAAAATGCTTCAAACCATTAATGAACTAAATAGCAGCATTATTTCGAGAAAATAATAATTGTATCGCAGACTTTATATCCTTACAGAACGTTTAACGCCTTTACTGAGCTTACTTATCTGGCATATTTCTGTATTATCTACATGAGGCAATCACTAAGTTAAAGCTTGAGGATAAGTTCATTTATGTCTCTAAGAGACTCATTTGAAAATTATAAGCGTGTATTCAGGCAGAAACTTTCTGGTGCTGAAGCTTTACCTCAGCTTGCTATTCTGGGTTTGCTAACTGGCTTCTTAACCTCTGCTGTTATTCTTTTATTTCGGCTTTTTATTGAACTTCCTTTAATGTATTTTTTGCCCAATGGTGATCCTGAAAATTTTGAAGGACTATCTCAATTCGCACGTGCCGTATTGCCTATTAGCGGCGCGGTTATTATTGCCACCGTTTGGTACCGTTTGCAATTAAATCAACGAAAAGTCGGTATAGCTTTTGTCATCGAAAGATTAAGTTATCATCAAGGCTATATTTCATTTAAAAGCTTAATCACTCAATTTGTCGGTGGCATCCTCACCATCGTCAGCGGTCAATCAGCTGGCCGTGAAGGCCCTGCTGTTCATCTTGGTGCGGCCTGCTCTAGCTTGTTAGGTCGCTATCTAAACCTGCCAAATAACAGCATTCGAATTCTTATCAGTTGTGGCACCGCCGCTGCTATTTCAGCCTCCTTCAATACGCCCATTGCCGGTGTTATTTTTGCCATGGAAGTGGTTATGCTGGAATACACCATCGCCGGTTTTACGCCCGTCATTTTAGCCTCTGTTGCTGCGGCGGTTTTATCTCAAGTCGTCTATGGCAACGAAACCGCGTTTGTCGTACCCCATCTCTATATGAATTCTTTAATAGAAATTCCTTACATTATTCTTTGCGGTATTGCTATTGGAATTGTCTCGGCCATTTTTGTCGGCTTAATCAAAAAAACCATACGCATTGCCACAATAAATATTTTTTATCGAATTTTAGCTGCGGGTGCACTGACGGCATTAGCCGCTATGTTTTTGCCAGAAATTATGGGGATTGGCTATGATACGGTTAACCAAACCTTACTTGGTCAAGTTGGTTTATGGCTACTTTTCGCAATCGCCATGGGTAAAATAGTGATTACCGGTATCAGTGTTGGGCTCGGAATGCCAAGCGGTTTAGTAGGCCCAATCCTATTTATTGGCGCCAGTGTCGGAGGAATTTTTGGCATACTTGCTGAAATGTTTATGCCGTCTATCGCCTCTTCTCCTGGTTTTTATGCCATGCTGGGCATGGGCGCCATGATGGGCTCAGCACTCCAGGCACCGCTTGCTGCCTTGCTCGCATTATTAGAACTCACGCAAAATACCAATATCATTATGCCTGGCATGCTGATTATCGTGATATCCAGCATGGTTGCCAGTGAAGTCTTTAAACAGAAATCTATCTTCTTAAGTATCCTCAAAGAACAAGGCGTCGACTTCAGTAATAGCCCTGTTGTCCAAGCGTTAAGACGGGTTAGCGTGGGTGCGATTATGTCGCGACAATTTGATACCGCAAATCGAACATTATCATTTTCTGAAGCTCAAGCATTATTACGACAAGAACCGAAATGTATTCTGATTAATAACAGTGAGGGTAAACCTGTCTCACTATTACCAACAGTTGACCTCGCCCACTATCTTGAGGAACAGCAATTACTCTTGGAACAAGATAAAAATATAGATAAAAATATAGAGTTTGACCCAAATGAACGGATGGTCGATTTGTTTGAAATCCCAGCTCAACGTAAAGAGGTTTCTCCACTGTATTTTCAAGCAACGCTTCAAGAAGCATTGGATCGTTTTTCTGAAACGAAAACCGAAGTCCTGTATGTCGAAAGAACAAGTGGACCAAATATCTCTCGTGTTCTAGGTGTGCTTTATCGAAGCGATGTAGAAAATTATTATCAATATAAAAGGACATAAACATGTTATGGCTTAAGGCTTTCCATATTATTGCAATGGTGTGTTGGTTTGCAGCACTTTTCTATCTTCCAAGATTATTTGTGTATCACGCTCAAGCATCAGATTCAGTCAGTTTAGAACGTTTTAAAATTATGGAACGGAAACTCTTTCGGGGTATTGGTACGCCTTCCATGATCGCAACATTGATTCTGGGAGGATGGCTGGCCAGCTACAACCTTGAAGCTTATCTCCAAAGTGGCTGGTTGCATGCCAAACTAAGCTTAATCGTGATCTTAATGGCCTATCACATGTATTGTGGAACACTGTTAAAAACCTTCGCGCGTGACGCCAATACACGTAGCCACGTTTTCTACCGTTGGTTTAATGAGTTTCCTGTCATCTTATTAATTGCCATTGTTATTCTAGTTGTCGTAAAACCCTTCTAGGCTAACTATTTTTTACTAGTGAACTCTAATGTCTTGTATTCTATACCCTGGTCTTTATGCCATTACTGACCCCAACTTAATGAATGAGAAGACCTTGCTCGCAAAGGTTGAATTAGCCTTAAAGGGCGGTTGTCGGGTAATACAGTATCGGGATAAAACAGCATCAGCCAAGCAGAGACTCGAGCGAGCCCTTGCCTTAAAAAATCTCTGCATAACATACGATGCGCAATTAATTATTAATGATGATATTCAATTATGCTTACAAAGTAGTGCGGATGGTGTGCACTTGGGTAAGTCTGATGGCGACATTCTTCAGGCCAGAAAAATGCTTGGCCCAAATCATATCCTCGGGGTTACTTGCCATAATGATCTTGACTATGCGCAAGAGTGTATCCATTCAGGTGTCGATTATTGTGCATTTGGCCGCATCTTTCCCTCAAAAACGAAGCCTGATGCGCCACCCTGCACCTTGGCTGTCTTAAAGGAAGCCATCAAATTAAACATAGCAATTGTTGCCATCGGCGGGATCACCCTAGACAATATCGAGTCACTAATGCACACTCCTATTCATAGTGCTGCTGTCATTTATGGCTTGTTTGCTCAGCCTGACATTCAAGAAACTGCACGTCTCTTTCAACACTATTTCAACAATCAACTTACTTCTTTCAATCATTTATAGGTTCAATTCATGTCTAAGTCTGAAGAATTATTTGCTGATGCCCAAACCGTGATTCCAGGGGGCGTTAATTCTCCCGTTCGTGCTTTTAAAGGGGTGTCTGGTACACCTATCTTTTTTGAGCGTGGAGAAGGCGCGTATCTGATAGACGCGGATGGTAAATCATATATTGATTATGTAGGCTCATGGGGGCCGATGATTCTGGGCCATGCAAACCCCCAAGTCATCGAAGCTGTCCAAAAACAACTGACACAAGGCCTGGGTTATGGCGCACCAACAGCCATCGAAACCCGGATGGCTAAAAAAGTCTGTGCCTTAATGCCATCTATCGAAAAAGTCCGCATGGTGAGTTCAGGCACTGAAGCAACAATGAGTGCCATTCGTTTAGCGCGTGGTTTCACAGGGCGCGATAAAATCGTCAAATTCGAAGGTTGTTATCATGGTCATGCTGATTCCTTGCTGGTTAAAGCCGGTTCTGGTGCGCTCACCTTAGGCGTCCCCAATTCTCCGGGGGTTCCTGCTAGCATCGCCGAACATACTCTCACCCTTTCCTACAATAACGCTGAACAAGTGAAGGCCTTATTTGCTGAAATGGGTGATCAAATTGCAGCCATTATTGTCGAGCCGGTAGCCGGTAATATGAATTGCATTCTTCCCATATCAGGCTTTTTGGAAACCCTTCGCGAGTGTTGCGATGCACATCAAAGTGTTTTGATATTTGACGAGGTGATGACTGGCTTTCGCACAGCCTTAGGGGGTGTTCAAACTGTTTATCAGGTTAAGCCTGACTTGACGACTTTAGGAAAAGTTATTGGTGGTGGTTTGCCTGTAGGCGCTTTTGGCGGCCGTGCAGATATTATGGATGCGATTGCGCCGACGGGGCCAGTCTATCAAGCCGGCACCTTGTCTGGTAATCCACTTGCCATGGCTGCGGGCTTGGCGATGTTAGAAGCGGTTTCCCAACCCGGTTTTTTTGATGATTTAGGCAAGAAAACCGCAAAGTTAGTCAATGGTTTAAAGGAGCTTGCCGACCAAGCTAAAATCCCATTCACCTTTAATCAACTTGGTGGCATGTTCGGATTCTTTTTTACCGAAGAACCAAGGATCACCACTTATGAACAAGTGATGGCTTGTGATCAAGAAAGATTCAAAAAGTTTTATCATGGCATGTTAGCGGAAGGTGTCTATCTAGCACCCTCTGCATTTGAAGCTGGCTTTGTTTCTTCTGCACATAGCGATGTGGAAATTAATGCCACTATTGAAGCCGCTAGAAAGGTGTTTGCAAGACTTTGATTCGCTTATGCACTTAAACCCCTGCTATTTTCAGTAGGGATTAGGTGCTTAATTCACATTCCCCGTTATTTGATGGTAACTAAAAGAGTTCCCTTTTGGGTCTTCCAATGTTGCCGATGGCGGGCTTTTAGTCCATATCCAGCTAGAGAAATCTGCATCCATGAGTAAGCCTGGTAATTCAGTTGAACCTGGTGGAGGAGGTGGTGGTGGCGGGGGCGGAGGTGGCGGCGCGGCATAGGCTTGAGAAAACAATATAGGGGCTTCATCAAATAATGGTTTTCGTATAAATGCGTACAAGCGATTACCAAACCCTTCTTCAATACGATCTAAGGGAAGAGTCCATACGACAGGCGTGCATGTT
>TARA_R110001592_G_scaffold175466_2_pt1 | contig 18793 bp, 13 predicted proteins | sample TARA_R110001592 | Tara Oceans TARA_R110001592 (sample SAMEA4398387) | marine metagenome | biome: Polar Biome; feature: [SRF] surface water layer (ENVO:00010504); material: water (ENVO:00002006), including particulate matter (ENVO:01000060) such as... | depth 5 m | reverse complement strand
TCAATTTCAGCGAAGCAACCATAGTCAGTCAAGTTAGTCACACGCGCGGTTACACGTGTATTTTCAGGATAACGTTCTTTGATTTGAACCCATGGATCTTCACCAAGCTGCTTAAGGCCCAGTGATACACGATTACGTTCACGATCAAATTTCAATACTTTAACGTTGATTTCGTCACCAACATTCACAATTTCACTTGGGTGCTTGATACGCTTCCACGCCATATCAGTGATATGAAGCAAACCGTCAACACCACCTAAATCTACGAAAGCGCCATAATCTGTAAGGTTCTTAACGATACCTTTAGCTTCCATACCTTCAGCCATAGATTCTAACAATGCTTCACGCTCTGCACTGTTTTCTGCTTCTAAGACAGAACGACGTGAAACAACAACGTTATTTCGCTTTTGGTCAAGTTTGATAACTTTAAATTCTAACTCTTTACCTTCTAAATGAAGCGTGTCTCTTACAGGACGCACATCAACTAGAGAACCAGGTAAGAATGCACGGATAGTTTTCAACTCGACAGTGAAACCACCCTTAACCTTGCCATTAATCACACCTTTAACGACTTCTTCAGCTTCAAACGCTTTTTCTAGCTCTGTCCAAGCTTCAGCGCGCTTCGCTTTTTCACGCGATAGACGAGTTTCACCAAAGCCATCTTCAACAGCATCTAGTGCAACATCAACTGAGTCACCAATTTTTAATTCAATTTCTCCATTGTCGTTAAGAAATTGAGAAAGAGGAATAACCCCCTCAGATTTTAAGCCAGCGTTAACTGTTACCCAGTCACTATCAATATCGACAACAATACCTGAGATAATGGATCCAGGCGTCATATCTATTTCTTTTAGACTCTCTTCAAATAATTCAGCAAAGCTCTCGCTCATTACATTTCCTGTGTGATTAACATTCTCCACATCACCAGCTAATGTGGTTAATTTATATTAAGCGTGTTTTCGTTACTGGCCAACGTTATTTAAAACACGACATCTGAAATTCAAAAGATTAAGACTTAGACGCTATAAATTTGATCACCTTATCCAACACTTCTTCTATAGAAAATCCTGTTGAATCAATAAGTAAGGCGTCATCTGCAGGCTTAAGAGGTGAATTCTTTCGCCCTATATCCCGCTCGTCTCTTTCTTCAATCTCCCTTAAAAGGGGCGATATTTTAACATCTTCCCCTTTATCCTTCAACTGTTTATATCGTCTCTCAGCACGCGCCTGTGCGCTTGCAGACAAGAATATTTTGAATTTGGCATTCGGAAATACCACCGTCCCCATATCACGACCATCAGCCACCAAGCCTGGAGATTTTGCAAAATCTCTTTGCCGCTGTAGTAATGCAGCTCTAACACCTGCAAGAGGTGCTATTTTCGAAGCATTATTGCCAGTCGACTCAAGACGAAGCTCAGCTGTGACGTTTTCTCCAGACAAAACAACCTGAACAGGCTCACCAAAACCTGAAGGCTTAAACTCAACCTCTAACTTAGACGCTATTTCTGCTAAAAGAGACTCATCCTCCAAGGAAACACCTTGCTTCTGCGCAGAGAGGGCCGTTAACCTATACAGCGCGCCACTATCAAGCAAATGCCATCCAAGTTTTTTAGACACGAGCTGAGCTATGCTTCCCTTACCTGCACCACTCGGCCCATCAATCGTTAACACATCACATGAATGAATGTCTGAAAGCCGGGACATTACTTGACACCCTCAACAGTAATATTCATCCCTACCTGCCCTGCAAGCTCCACAAAATTCGGGAATGAAGTCGCTACATTAGCGCAATCTTCTATCTGAATATCTTCTTCAGCTCTTAAAGAAGCAACCGCAAAAGACATAGCAATTCGATGATCGCCATGACTATGCACAACACCACCTTTTATTTTACTCCCCTTAATTACAATTCCATCCGGACGCACATCTGTACGAACACCAAGTTGCGCCAAACCATCTGCCATCACTTGAATTCGATCACTTTCTTTAACTCGCAGCTCTTCGGCTCCCGTCAAAATAGTTTCACCTTCGGCACAAACAGCTGCGATAAATAAAACCGGGAATTCATCTATTGCAAGAGGCACTTGGTCCTCAGGAATATGTATTCCTTTTAGCTGGGCATATTTGACACGAATATCTCCAACAGGCTCTCCGCCAACTTCTTTTTGATTGGAAATTGAAATATCCGCACCCATTAACTTGAGAATATTGATGACACCTACACGCGTCGGATTCAGCCCAACATGCTCCAGGGTTACATCCGCTTCTGGTGTAATCGATGCTGCCACCATAAAAAATGCGGCTGATGAAATATCAGCAGGCACATCAATTTTACCCGCAGTTAAAGAACCACCCCCTTTAATTTTGGCAATCGCACCCTTACGCTCAACTAAATAACCAAAGCCATTTAACATTCTTTCGGTATGGTCACGAGTCGGCGCCGGCTCAGAAACAGTTGTTTCACCGTCAGCATACATACCCGCCAAAATAAGACAGGACTTCACCTGAGCACTCGCCATCGGCATATCGTAGTGAATGCCCTTAAGAGGCAAACCACCTTTAATTTTCAAAGGAGGCCTGCCACCTTCCGATGATTCAATACTTGCCCCCATTAATCTTAACGGAGCCGCCACTCTTTCCATGGGTCTTTTTGATAAAGACTCATCTCCAGCAAGCTCTGTACTAAATTTCTGCCCTGCTAATAAGCCAGCAAAAAGCCGCATACCGGTACCCGAGTTACCTAAATAAATTGGCCCTGGAGGCGCCTGTAAACCATGCAAACCGACACCATAAATCTTAACCTTACCCTGACGAGGCCCCTCAATTACAACACCCATATCTCGGAAGGCTTGCAAAGTAGCCAAGCTATCCTCACCTTCTAAAAAGCCTTCTACTTCGGTGACGCCATCAGCCAAAGCACCAAGCATAATAGAACGATGAGACATTGATTTATCGCCCGCGACACGCACTATGCCCTTAACAGAACCACCCGGTTTCATTTTAAACGTTACATTTTTTGTATTCATGGTATTTGTATACGACTGTCCAGATAAAATTTTAGTGAAATGTTCTCTCGCTGCTTTTGCGCGGGTAAACACGCCCAATAAGCGCCGACTATCTTCGTCTTCAATTGCTTTTCGTAAACTATATAAATCCTGGTTAAAATGATCTAAGACCTTTAGCAAAGCGTCTTTATTTGCTAAAAAAATATCATGCCACATTAGCGGATCACTGGCGGCAATCCGGGTAAAATCTCGAAACCCACCAGCGGCATAGCGAAAAATTTCCTGACTATCTTCTTCACCCGCCAAGGTATCCACTAATGAAAAAGCAATCAGGTGCGGAAGATGACTTGTAGCGGCCAAGACTTCATCATGATGCTCTACCGTCATTTCAAGAACAGTTGCACCTGAAGATTCCCACATATCTCTAACAAGTTGAATGGCATTTTCAGCAGATAATTCATGCGGCGTTAATATGACTTTATGATGCTTAAATAAATTTTCATTTGCGGCTAATACGCCATTTTTTTCTGACCCGGCAATAGGGTGACCAGGCACAACAAAAGAAGGCAGCCCGCCAAATACATTTCTCACCGCACTTAAAAAACACCCCTTGACGCTACCGACATCCGTAATCACAGCATTGGCTTTCAAATAGGGCTTAATTTGGAATAAAACACTCTCAAAAGCTCTTACAGGCACAGCAATCACAACTAAATCAGCTTTTGAAACAGCTTGCTCTATCGTTTGAGCAGCCTCATGAACCACAGCTAGCTCGACACCTAGGCGTGTCTCAGCAAAATTAAGACAATAACCGACGGTATGTTTTGCAAAACCAGACTTACGGGATGACTTTGCTATTGAGCCGCCAATCAAGCCCAAACCAATAACAGCCATCACATCCACTTGTTGAGCAACTTTATTCACTAAAAGAACCTCAATTCAGAGACTTAATAACTGATTCTAATGAAGAAAGAAAACGCTGATTTTCTTCTGGTAAACCAATAGATACCCTTAAGAAATCTGGCATTTTATAGTTTACAAGCGGTCTGACAATCACGCCTTCCTGAAGAAGTAGCTGATAAATATCCATACCTGTATAGGCTTTCTTGTTATTGGCACTTTCAGGATAAACATTAAAGGCTATGAAGTTGCCTTTTGACGGAATAAAAGACAGACCTAAAGCACCCAAACCATCTTCTAACTGCTTAAGCCCTTTACTATTCAGCCCGACACCCTTCTCCAGGTAATCACTATCGTTCAAGACGGCAGCTGCACCAACCAAAGCAAATAAATTGACATTAAACGGTTGCCGAACACGATTAAGCAAGTCTGCTATCACAGGGCTTGATATTGCATAGCCGACGCGCATCGACGCCAAACCCCATGCTTTCGAAAAAGTTCGACTAATAATTAAATTTGGATAATTAGCTAATAAAGACAAACCATCAGGAAAAGTATCTTCTTTTATATACTCTCCATAAGCTTCATCCAAGACAACCAAGACATTACTCGGCACTGCATCCATAAAGCTAATAAAGTCTGAATTTGAGAATGCCGTACCCGTCGGGTTATTCGGATTCGCCAGAAAAATGAGTTTAGTTTTACTGGTAAGCGACTGACTTATCGCGACTAAATCATGCCCCCAATCCTTGGCAGGCACTTCAACAGCCTTTGCACCAACCGCCTGAGTCACAATTGAATAAACAGCAAAAGCATATTCAGAAAAAATCACCTCATCTGAAGACCCTACAAATGCACGTGCTATCAATTCAAGTACGTCGTTAGAGCCGTTCCCTAAAGTAAGCTGATTTAAGTCAAAAACCTGATTTTTCCTAGCGTAAAAGTCAAGCAAGGCTTGCTTTAAAACATAGCCATTGCCATCCGGATAGCGAGCACCCTCTTTTAAGGCAGACTGAATGGCTTGAATAACTTTTTCACTCAGCCCTAAAGGGTTTTCATTACTGGCTAATTTAATAATATTAGACAGCCCTAACTCTCTTTGTAATTCCTCGATAGGCTTACCGGGTAAATAAGGATGAAGAGCCTGTACTGAAGGTTGTGCAAGTGAAAAATAATCGCAGGCATTATTACCAACATTACCCAATTTTGAATCATTCATTAGAGCACCCCAACCGGGTAGGAACCCAAATGCTTAACCTCAACGACCTCAGGAGAAACTTGTTGAATGACCTTCTGAACTTTTTCATCATCAATATGCCCTTCAAAATCAATAAAGAAGACATAGGACCAGGTACCAGAAGTGGAAGGACGTGTTTCGATACGCGTAAGATTGATATTTTCTTTATGGAATGGTTCTAGCAAATGATACAAAGCACCGGGTTTGTTCTTTGCTGAAACCATAATGGATGTTTTATCTATGCCACTTGCAGGCACAACTTGACTACCGATGATTAGGAATCGCGTTGTATTATCTGGCCGATCTTCGACATTTTCAAAACACTTAAGCAAACCATAACGTTCAGCAGCCATATCCCCTGCAATCGCCACCGAATCCTTTTCTACTTTAGCAAGACGAGCTGCTTCAGCATTACTACTCACTGCAACACGTTCAATTTGCGGACAATTAGCATCTAACCATTTTCGGCATTGAGCCAAAGATTGCTGATGAGAATAGACGCGTTTCACCAGCTTAATATCTTCACACAGATTAGCAGCGAGAAGATGATGATGTATTCTTAACTTCACCTCACCTGCTATAAATAATCGTGAGTTAATGAAGCTGTCTAAAGTATGATTAACCATACCTTCCGTCGAATTTTCAACAGGCACAACACCATAATTAGCTTGGCCAGATTCAACCTCCCGGAAAACCTCATCAATCGCAGCCATGGGTTGAGCCTGCACAAAATGACCAAAATGCTTTAGCGCTGCAGCATGAGTATAAGTACCTTCTGGCCCAAGAAAAGCGACTTTCATCGGTTTTTCCAGAGCCAAACAACAGGACATTATCTCTCTGAAAAGCTTTGCCATCTCCTCTGCGGGCAGCGGTCCAGCATTTCGCTCCATGACTGCACGCAAAACCTGAGCTTCACGCTCAGGCCGATAATACTGAACCTCTTCCCCATTCGCAGCTAACTGCTTTACGTCAGCCACACGCTGTGCACATGCGGCTCGTTGATTGATTAATGTTTGAATTTGCTGATCAATATCATCAATCTGAATACGTAAGGCCGCCAACGCTTTGGCTTCATCCAACTTATTCAAGGTCAAGCCCTCAACTATGCATCAGTTTCGTCTGACGAATGATCAGATTCATTCGACGGTGCTTCTGCACCCGCTTCAACATCTGTATCAGCGGCATCAACCGAAGGATCAACATCGACATCAACAGATTCAAGAGCCGCGTCAATTTCGCTAGGACTTGGCTCATCAACACGTTCAACACCAACCAAATGCTCATTTTCTTGAGATAACTTGATCAATCTCACTCCCTGAGTATTTCTACCCAGTATCGATATTTCTTCAGTACGGGTTCTGACTAATGTTCCCTTATCGGTGATTAACATTAGCTCATCACCTTCTTTAACCTGCACCGCAGAAACTAACAAGCCATTTCGCTCAGAGCATTGCATTGCGATCACCCCCTGACCACCGCGACCAATCACAGAAAACTCATCCATCCTGGTGCGCTTACCGTAGCCATTTTCACTTGCAACCAATAACAAACCATCAGCTTCAGGCAACATTAGAGTAACGACCCGGAAGCCTTTTGCCATTTTTATACCTCTAACACCGCGCGCAGTTCTTCCCATTGCACGAACATTAGACTCATGGAAACGAATCATTTTTCCAGAGTTACTCATTAACATAATATCTTTCGTGCCATCAGTAATGGCAGCGCCGATTAAGGTATCACCTTCATCTAAGCCCAAAGCAATCAAGCCACTTGTACGTGGGCGGGCAAAACTTTCTAGTGGTGTTTTCTTAACAGTACCGTTAGCCGTCGCCATAAAGATGAAATGATCTTCTGTATATTCATTGACCGGCAAGAAAGTCGTTACCCTTTCGCCCGCATCCAAAGGAAGAATATTCACCATTGGGCGACCACGTGAGCCTCGACTTGCTTGAGGAATTTCAAACACTCTTAACCAATAGACCTTACCTTTATTGGTAAAACATAGAATGGTGTCATGAGAGTTAGTCACCAATAACTTTTCTATAAAATCTTCATCTTTCATTGACGTGGCAGACTTACCCCGCCCCCCTCTTCGCTGAGCTTGATAATCTTCTACAGGCTGGGTTTTGGCATATCCACCATGCGAAATAGTGACAACCAAATCTTCTTCGGTTATCAAATCCGCGACCGTTAAATCACGCTTTGAAGAAATAATTTCTGAACGGCGCTCATCACCATACTCTTCTAAAACCTCTTCTAGCTCTTCACGAATAACCTGCATCAGACGCACTGGATCACTTAAAATAGACAAAAACTCAGCAATTTTATCCAAAATTTCTTTATATTCACTAATAAGCTTTTCGGTTTCTAAACCCGTTAAACGATGCAAGCGCATGTTGAGGATTTCTTGCGCCTGCACAGGAGAAAGATAATACTTTCCATCTCTCATGCCATACTGAGGTTCCAGATCATCAGGACGACAAGCATCTTCACCGGCTCTTTCGAGCATCGCGGTTACATCACCAGGATTCCAGGCTTGCGCCAGTAAACTTTCTTTTGCTTCTGCAGACGTCGGCGACTTTTTGATAAGCGCAATAACCGGATCAATATTTGCTAAGGCTACCGCTAAACCTTCTAAGGTATGGCCTCTTTCTCTTGCTTTACGTAACAAATAGACAGTTCGTCGAGTAACCACTTCACGGCGATGCTTAACGAAGATTTCGAGAGACTGCTTCAGATTAATCGTTTTAGGTTCGCCATCGACAAGCGCCACCATATTGATGCCAAAAACATTCTCAAGTTGAGTCTGGGCATATAAGTTATTCATGATCACATCCGGCATTTCACCACGACGTAATTCGATAACAATACGCATACCTTCTTTATTAGATTCATCACGCAATTCTGTAATGCCTTCTATCTTTTTATCCTTAACCAATTCAGCAATTTTTTCTATTAATCTGGCTTTATTCACCTGATAAGGGATTTCAGTAATAACTATTCGTTCTTTACCGTTTGATTCTTGCTCAATTTCATAACGAGCTCGAAGATAAATTTTCCCTCTTCCTGTCTGGTATGCTTGAACAATACCGGCGCGACCATTAATAAAAGCAGCTGTCGGGAAATCAGGGCCAGGAATAATCTCCATCAACTCTTCCCAGGTAATATCAGCATTATCCATCAATGCTAAACAACCACGAATGACTTCTCCAATGTTATGCGGAGGAATATTCGTTGCCATACCGACAGCGATACCTGAAGAACCGTTTACCAATAAGTTAGGCACACGCGTTGGCATAACCTCTGGAATTTGCTCGGTACCATCATAGTTAGGCACAAAGTTGACGGTTTCTTTTTCCAAATCTGCCAGTAAAGAATGCGCCAGTTTCTGCATACGAATTTCTGTATAACGCATTGCAGCCGGGTTATCACCATCGATAGAACCAAAGTTACCTTGGCCGTCGACTAGCATATACCTTAGAGAAAAGGGCTGTGCCATTCGAACAATCGTATCGTAAACAGCAGAATCACCATGAGGGTGATATTTACCTATAACATCACCAACAACACGCGCTGACTTTTTATAGGCTTTATTCCAATCATTACCCAGCTCACTCATTGCAAAGAGTACGCGTCGATGGACTGGTTTCAAGCCATCTCGAGCATCTGGCAAGGCACGACCTACAATAACGCTCATCGCATAATCTAGGTATGATTGTTTTAGTTCGTCTTCAATACTTACGGGAAGGATTTCTTTCGCTTGATAACCCATATGGAGAGCGTTCCTATTTATTCTGATTATTAAAATAAAGCTCGCGATTCTAACATATTTTGATTGGCAATAGTGATCAATATTGCGCTTTTATCACTCAAAAACTGGTGACTGGCAAAAGAGCAACTAAGCTTTAATTAATGATAAAACAAACTAGCCGCATGAAGTTGGTCAACGACCACCAGAGCGCCTAAATATTCTTTCAACTGCCATTAGAAAACTATCTAAAATGAAAAAATATCTACTCGTTGAAGACAGTCCGATCGTTATCAAAATCATTAAACATATTTCAAAACAATTAAGCGGCTTTGATTACGATGTTGCTTCTACTTTCGAGGAAGCGAAAGGACTCATTGCCAAGAACGGAGCAGACTACTACTTTGTTGCAGTAGTAGATTTAAACCTTCCGGATGCATCTGATGGCGAAGTGGTAGATTTCACGATTAAACAAAAAATTCCAACAATCGTTCTCACCGGCACCTTTGACGAAGAAAAACGCGATGCCATGCTGAGTAAAAAAATCGTGGATTACGTGGTTAAGGAAAGTCGGTTTTCGTACGAATATGTTATGAAATTAATCCAGCGCCTTTCTAAAAACCAGAAAATAAAAATACTTGTAGCTGATGATTCAAAAATGTCTCGCAACTATATTCGGGAATTACTTAAAACCCATAGATATGACGTCATTGTTGCAGATGATGGCGATACAGCACTCGAACTTTTAGAACAGCATCCAGATATAAAATTACTCATAACAGATTACAACATGCCCAGAATGAATGGCTTTGAACTGGTTAAAAATATTAGACGTGAAATCAGTAAAAATGATCTCATAATAATCGGCTTATCCGCAGAAGGTAACGGCAAACTAACCGCTAAATTCATCAAAAATGGCGCTAATGATTTTTTAAATAAACCCTTCAGTCATGAAGAATTTCATTGTCGCATCATGCACAACATAGAAAGCCTGGAATACGCATTAAAACTAAAACATCTCGCATTTCACGATTATGTCAGCGACTTACCTAACAAACAGAAGTTTTTCCTTGATACAGAAACAGAGATAATAAAAGCTCACAAGCAGGGTGCACCTGTCAGCCTGGCACTCATCTCGATAGATCACCTGAACTCACTTAAAAACAAATACGGCCTAGATGCCCCAGACGCCACCATGAAAAGCTTATCCTCAATAATCCCAAAAGCTTTTGGGCGCTTCAACTATGCAAGATTAAGTGATTCTAACATAGCAGTCCTTCTATCTGGCTTATGCCTAGAACAAGCATCAAAATTAATCGAAAGCTTCAGAATATTAGTAGAAGATCAAATTGTCTTAATGGATCAAATTAGCTTTAACTTCAGCATTTCTTCTGGGATAAGCCAAGATGATCAAGCATCAATAACAGACTTACTTAGGCAAGCTGATAACCGACTATATTTAGCAAAAGAAAATGGCGGTAATGTAATATGCAACGAAGACTAGGTAAAATACTTTACACCTTACACCCAAGAAGGATAACCTTCTTGGGTGTAAGAGCGTGATATTCTGCTTTTGTCACCTATAACAAAAATAACAATCCCCTATCATTCAACAAACAAAAGGTAGAAAAATGACTATTGAAACTGCACCTTGGTATAAGACACAAACGGAATATTTAACTGGCGCTCTTTTTGGGCTAATCACATTAGATGTTTTTATGCTTTTGATTTATTCCATCACTGAAAAGTCTATTTCAGGCTATGGCTTGGGCGGCTTAGCCATCACCATCCCAATTGCATTAATTTGGTATTTTCAACACCTATACGCGAAACAAAACGAACACTAAATTCAAAAAAAGGGCGTCATTCAAGTGACGCCCTTTTTATTTTTTAGATATATATAGCTTTAGGCATTCTGTTTTCTAGGCCAAACCAAGCTGAATTTAGCCCCTCCCATATCACTTCTTCCCAAGAAAGCTTGACCACCATGCCAATACAGAATCCTTCTAACAATAGACAAACCCAGACCATAACCACCAGAGCTTCTCGTCCTACTATCATCTAATCTTGCGAAAGGGGTAAAAACTGACTCCCATTGATTCTCTGGTATACCCGGACCATCATCTTCTACATCAACCCTACACGTTTCGGCATCAAACGAGCAGACAACTTTTACCCTTGAATCAGCATAGCGCCGAGCATTACCAACAAGATTCTGTATTGACCGATGAATGTATCGTGTTTCTATTTCAGACTCCTTCCAGACCTCTGAGCCTTTTTTAAATTCTGCGGTAATTTGAATTTCAGGTTTATCACTACTTTGTTCAGCCACCACCTGAGAAACGATAGCTGCAACGTCTGCTTGCTGAAACGCCAAAATTGGCCCACCCTGCTCCAAACGAGCGTAGGTTAGAATCTCATCAATTAACTCATCTAGCTCTTGAATATCTCCATCAATACCTTTGACTTGCTTTTGAACAGATTCAGGCGTTTGACAATCCTCAATCATTTGAACGCCAAAACGAATCCTTGCAACAGGCGTTCTTAATTCATGCGAAACAGCGTGAATCATTTCTTTTTGAACATACATAAGGCGCTGAATATGATCAGCCATACTATTAAATGACAAACCAAGACGACTAATTGCATCCTCCTCACCGACAATGGTGACTCGTGCATCAAGTTCTCCTCGTGAAATTCTACTAGCTGCAGTTTCGATTATTCTAATTCGACGATCAAAACCTTGAACAAAAGAAAAGGCCAGCAAGGTAATGGATAAGACAGCACAAACGACCAGAAACATTAGCAGCGGCAAAGATAAAGCCTGATAAACTGAAGGTAGAATAATTTTATAAATCTCACCAGTCAGTAAACTAATATAAAGCTTAACATCATGCTCACCCTCAAGCTTTACAAGACCAAAGCCAGCTAACTCCTCCAATAAAAAAGAAGATTTTATAGCGTTTTCTTTAGTCACCAATTCAAGATTTAAATCTAAACCAGATTCTATTAATTCAATTTCTCGCTCAAACTCTTCAGACCCATATTCATAGCTTTTATAGATATTCATTAAGCGATCTTTAATAAACCAAGCGATAAAACTATAGAGATGATCACCACCGCGTTCCGATTCAAGGGTGATTATTTGAGCCGACACTTCTGATTCAGTATCTTCCGCTGCATTTACTGGAATATATTTTCTAGCCAGAATTAAGTCATCACTTAGATCGACCACCAATCCACCAGAAACCAAACGCCTTTTTAAACGGTTTGAAAGTATTTCTTCATCATACGCAGAAACTATCAGATTAGAGGGGAAATCATAAAGACTCGATTCTTGTTGACTTTCAGATAGTTGAACAAAATACGGAAGCAACACATCATGCCAATAATGCTCTTCTCTAACACTATCCGTGATCTTAAAAACCAACATACTAAAAAGGCCTAGAGCAAAAAAAACTGCCACTAGACCCAATAAGATTCGCAAAATTAATTTATTCAAAAACGTTCTCGCATTCAATGATGAAAAAATCCCAAGATTATCAAATGCGTTAAGTAAAAAAAGTGGCAACAATTAAATTATTACCACTTCATACTTTAGACATTAAAATAAAAACGCTTAGGCCTCTTTAACAAACAAATAACCTTTGCTTCGAACTGTTTTTATCCTACGAGGATGCACAGGATCATCACCTATCTTAGGTCTAATTCGTGACACTCGCACATCAATTGATCTATCCTGACCATCATACTCAATGCCTCGTAAAGCCGTAAAAATCTCTTCTCTGCTAAGAACATTTCCAGCATTACTAGACAATAGCCAAAGCAAATCAAATTCTGCACTTGTTAAGTCAATACTCTCATCATTTAACCAAGCCTCACGCATTGAACTATCAACAACAAGATTGTTAAAAGTCAGCCTGGTTGCATCACCGGCACTAGCAACTTGAGCAGATAAAGCTGCCGCGTTATCCATATGCTCATTAATTCGTCTAAGTAATGCTCTAATCCTAGCCAACAACACTCTTGGACGAACAGGTTTAGACATATAGTCATCAGCGCCCATTTCTAAACCAAGAACCTGATCAAGATCATCTGTTCTTGCTGTAAGCATCAAAATAGGACCATTGTAATTAGGGCGAACTTTCCGACAGATAGATAAACCATCTTCTCCAGGCAGCATTAAATCCAAAACAACCAAGTCCGGCTTCTCGGAAGTAATTCGTTCAACAGCATGAGCACCATTTGCCTCAACTGAAACAACAAGCCCATTACTTTCAAGATATTCTTTAGTTAGATCAGCTAAACGCTCATCATCTTCGACGATTAAAATACGCCACGCTTCATTTTGCTCTGCAACATCCATCGGTATAGTCTTACCTTAGTGAGTATGATGTTAAAACATTACAATATGTACCCAGTCATGACTGAAGTTATTGCAATTGTTATTATGTAAACTTAAGTATATATGCAGATTTCAAATTCACATGGAAAATTGAATATTTTTTGTGCGCAGTTCAACATTTTCTTTAAAAACTTAACTATATTTAGTTTTTCAAGCTCATCACATCACCTTCATCGGCATCTCGTACACTAACTAACTCAAGATCAAACACTAAAGTAATACCAGCAAGCGGATGATTAGCATCAACAATTACATAATCAGCTTTAAGGTCTATTACTTTGACAACCTTAGCTTCGCCGCCAGTATTTGTTTGAAACTTCATCCCGACTAAAATATCATCCACACCATCGAAAGCACTTATATGCATCTCAGAAACCAATTCAGGTAAATGCAGCCCATAGGCTAATTGTGGTGGAATAGTCACCTCAATCAAGTCACCCACATTTCTACCCGACACGGCCTTTTGAATCCCTTCAATAACTTGGTTAGAACCTTCAACAAAGGTCATTGGCTGCCCACCCTCAGACGTATCTACAACCTCACCAAGCGCATTTTTCAACCAATAATTAACGGTATAAACTTTTTTTGAACTCATAAAACAACCTTACTTGGATCGACTTTCTAACCAATCTGCACTGATACTCCAGGTATTTTCAGGCGCCTTACTTCCAGCAAAAACACCTGCATGCCCTCCAGGTACAACACAAAACTCTTTGTCTTGAGAAGATACTATTTCTAATACTTTCCTTGCGGCGAGAACACTGACCAACTTATCTGCATCTCCCGCAAACGCCAAAATGGATGACTGAATACGACTAAATTCTGCTTTAGCATTACCTACTTTCATTCTCCCAGACGCCATTTTGTTATTTAGCATCATGTTGACTGACATTTCACGAATAGTTTCACCCGGGTAATCAACCATATCGTCAAACCATTGACTCATCGTCAGGCTTTCTTCGAGATAATCTCGATCCCAAAGATTTAAAAACTTCTCAAATGAATTGATCACCATCCCCATAGGGTTAGTCATTTTAAAAACCAGAGAGGATGTCCAGCCCGGCACATGGAAATATCTAACTGGCAAATCCAATAATGAAAAATTTAAAATACTAGAAATTGTCTGGGCGGGTTGATAAATCGCAGACAAAACCTTCCCTGCTACACCGCTTTGATGCATATCAACCGGGCTAGCAACAGTAATGAGATTTTTAACATGCTCATCATTTGAAGTAGCAAGATACATAAGAGAAATAAGCCCTCCCATGCAATAGCTGAAAATTGATAATTCTTCTTCCTTAGCACACTGCCTAACAGACTCTAAAGCTTTTGGCATCCAATCCATCACATAGGTTTCTAAGGACAAGCTTGTGTGATCAGCGGTCACATCACCCCAATCAATCAAATAAACATCAAAACCTTTTGCCAGAAAATACCGAACAATACTTCTATGCGGCATTAAATCAAAAATCATAGAGGTTGCTGCCAAAGGCGGAATCAAAACCACAGGCACTCTAAAGTGTTTTTCATTTACTTTTATTTTCTGCCCAGATACTTCTATCTCAGACTCTTTAAGAGCATGATAATGCCGAACAGACATAATTCCTTCAGATAGAATTTCTTCGTATGGGCTCAAATTTGAAACAATAAAGTTTTCTGCAAATACATACTGCTCAATGCCATTTACTACCGACCAAAAAAGCTTATCGGCAAAACCTAGTTTACTTTTTTTCATGCCTACCTCTTAACAAGCCATTAAGCCTAGAAATCCATCTACAAACCATTAAAACAAAAAAACCCAGCAGTTGCCGGGCTTTTTAAAAGCAGTTCGATTAACCTGCCAAGAACTTAATCATAACACCCGCTGCAACTGCAGATCCAATTACACCCGCTACGTTTGGCCCCATTGCATGCATCAATAAGAAGTTTTGTGGATTATTATCCAACCCAACTTTATTTGATACACGTGCAGCCATCGGTACAGCAGAAACACCAGCAGAACCAATTAATGGATTTATTTTATTAGTGCTGAATAAATTCATAAATTTAGCCATCAATACACCAGTACCTGTTCCAACAGCAAATGCAGCCATACCCAAGAATAAAATACCTAGAGTTTGTAAATCTAAGAATTTATCTGCGCTTAACTTTGAACCTACCGATAGGCCAAGAAAAATTGTCACAATATTAATTAAAGCATTCTGAGCGGTGTCCGATAAACGATCTACTACGCCAGACTCTTTCATTAAATTGCCAAGACAAAACATCCCCAAAAGCGGAGCAGCATCAGGAAGCAGCAAAGCCACTAAAACTAACACCACTATTGGAAAGATGATTTTCTCAGTTTGACTCACAGTACGAAGCTGAACCATTTGAATTTTACGCTCTTCCGCAGTCGTTAATAAATTCATAATGGGCGGCTGGATAACCGGCACCAAAGCCATATATGAGTAAGCAGCAACGGCTATCGCGCCCAATAAATGCGGAGCTAACTGACCCGCAACAAAGATAGAAGTAGGACCATCCGCCCCACCAATAATACCAATAGTAGCGGCCTCTTCAATTGTAAAAGACATACCATCAATACCCAAACTTGTCAGAAAAGCGGCGCCTAGAACAGTACCAAAAATACCGAATTGAGCAGCGGCACCTAACAATATTGTTTTGGGGTTAGCTAGCATTGGACCAAAATCAGTCATCGCCCCAACCCCCATGAAAATAAGTAATGGCCCCGCCATTGTACCAATAACAACATTGTAAAAGTCTTTAAGCATGCCATTAGAAAACCCATTATCAATCGCAATATTTCGAGCGGCAGTAAGAGTTGCACTGTCTGCATGTTTATAAGCATTATGAAATACTTGCAAAACTTCATCAGTCATTTCTTGTCCGACTTCGAACGGCACTTTAAATACTTCAGCTAAGGCAAGCATAATCTCAGGCTTCTGAAAATGAATTGCATTCTCGACAGCCGATAAGGCAAGACCGGCTTCAGGAATATTGGCCAGAATACCGCCAAAACCAATTGGCAATAACAGTAGAGGCTCAAATTTTTTCTTGATAGCCATATAAAGAAGACCAAGACAGATCACGATCATCGCAAACTGCCCACCCGTAATATTATATAGACCACTACCGGTCCACAGATTTAGTATATTCTCCATTGATCGTGAACCCTTCGTTATAGATTGAGCAGCGTATCGCCAACTGAAACTGAATCACCGACTTTGACACTGATTGAACCGACAGTACCAGCACGCGGTGCACGAATTTCTGTCTCCATCTTCATGGCCTCAAGAATAATCAGCACCTCACCCTCTTCAACCTCTTCGCCCGAAGAAACAAGTACCTTGAAAATATTGCCCGCTAATGGCGCAGCTACTGGCTCACCACCAGAAGTAGCTGCTGGAGATGTCGCCGGGCCCGAAGACGCAATTGAAGCGCTGCCAGAGACAGGAACCATTCCAGTAATATCACCACCCTCTTCAACTTCAACCACATAAGATTGACCGCTAACATTAATGGTATATACACCTTTGCCACTTTTTGAAGCTTTAACATCGTCAGCAGAAGGCATTGGCTCAAACGCCGCTTTATTACCACGATTTTCTAGGAATTTTAATCCGATCTGTGGAAATAAAGCATAAGTAAGCACATCATCAACTATATCGTCTGACAACTTAAAACCATTTTCAGCTGCTGCTTTTTTAAGTTCAGCGCTAAGCTTATCCATTTCAGGCTCAAGCAAATCGCCAGGACGACATGTAATCGGCTCTTTGCCATCAAGAACCCGGTCTTGAAGCTCTTTGTTATAAGCCGAAGGCGCTGCACCATACTCACCTTTTAGGATGCCGGCAGTCTCTTTTGAAATAGACTTGTAACGCTCACCCGTCAGAACGTTCAGAACTGCTTGAGTACCGACGATTTGAGATGTTGGGGTAACAAGAGGAATAAAACCTAAATCTTCACGAACACGCGGAATTTCAGCCAATACTTCATCAAACTTATCCGCAGCACCCTGCTCTTTTAGCTGATTCTCCATGTTAGTTAACATACCACCCGGCACTTGAGCGATTAAAATTCGAGAATCTGTTCCACGAAGAGATCCTTCAAATTTAACGTATTTCTTACGTACCTCTCTAAAATAAGCAGCAATTTCTTCTAATAGCGTAATATTTAATCCGGTATCGCGATCAGTCCCTGCTAGTGCTGCAACAATACTTTCTGTAGCCGTATGACCGTATGTCATAGACATTGAAGAAATTGCCGTATCAACACGATCAATTCCAGCCTCAACAGCCTTTAAGATAGTCATATCGGAAAGGCCGGAAGTCGCATGTGCATGCAACTGAACTTCTAGATTGGTTTGCGCTTTTAAACGACTAACTAATTCAAATGCAGCATAAGGCGTTAATGTCCCCGCCATATCTTTAATTGCGATAGAGTCTGCACCCAAATCTTCAATTTGTTTTGCTAACTGAACCCAGCTTTCAATGGTATGAAAAGGACTCGTGGTATAAGAAAGTGTGCCTTGTGCATGCGCGCCATTTGCTTTAACAGCCTTCAATGCTCGATCCAAGTTACGCGGATCATTCATCGCATCAAAAACACGAAATACTTCTACACCATTTTTAACGGCTCTCTCAACGAACTTATCTACTACGTCATCTGCATAATGGCGATAACCTAAAAGATTTTGCCCTCTTAACAGCATTTGCTGCTTAGTATTCGGCATCACTTTTTTTAATTCACGGATACGATCCCAAGGATCCTCACCAATAAACCGAATGCACGAATCAAATGTTGCACCACCCCAGGATTCAAGAGACCAGTAGCCTACTTGATCGAGCTTTTCGCCAATCGGGAGCATGTCATCAATTCGCATACGTGTAGCAAGGATAGATTGATGCGCATCACGAAGAACAACATCAGTTATACCCAGTTTTTTCTTTGAGTCAGTCATTATTTAAGCCTTCTTTAAAGGTTCAGTCTTTTTCCCGCTCACTTCTTTTGGTCAGAGCGATATTCAGCAACTGCAGCAGAGAGTACTGCTAACAATTGAGCATCGGATGATGCGTTAACTTTTTTAGCTTTGATTTTAGCAACAACAGGTTCTGGCGCTGGCAAGTACTTTGCGATCATCTTTGACATAAAACTTGTCAGAATGACAAGAACTATCAAAAAAACAAAAACAAACCCCATACCAACAACCATCAAGTTGATTGCATCTGACATAAGTTCAGACATATTGTGACTACCTACTCACTGTTGGATTAGTCTTGCAAACAAAATTGATTTATTTCGTCAATTTAACGTTAAAAATGCTTAAATTTTAAGCCCCGCTAATTTACCTGCTAACAGCAGCTGAGGCAACTGAATAGCCAAGAGAAATTAGATTTAAGTGGCAAAAAACAAGCAAACAGATAATCCTTGACCATCTACTAATACATAGCAGACAATTAAAAATCATTAGGAATAAACAAAGAAAAAACGGGGTT
>TARA_R110001592_G_scaffold8395_6_pt1 | contig 18799 bp, 4 predicted proteins | sample TARA_R110001592 | Tara Oceans TARA_R110001592 (sample SAMEA4398387) | marine metagenome | biome: Polar Biome; feature: [SRF] surface water layer (ENVO:00010504); material: water (ENVO:00002006), including particulate matter (ENVO:01000060) such as... | depth 5 m | reverse complement strand
AACAGCAGCATTAAATGTTGATATTCCAGAAAAAACTTGAAGTCCTGCGGCATATGTTGCAATACCGATGAAAGTTGATACACCAGTAATTTTTAAATCGGTAAATTTATTTGGAGCTACTTCAATTGCTGCTTCAATAGTTGCTGTAGTGGTAGCATCTAAAGAAACAATATTTTGAAGTTCTCTTCCACTACTAATTACCTGTGTGGCACCTATATTAAGGGATGCTACACTCGTAATACCGGAGACATTTAATCCTCTTAAAATATCAACGGCAGCATTAATATCAAGTTCATTTGAGAAAGTTGCAATACCAACAACATTTAATCCGGCAGCAAAATTTACATTCTTCCCTACTGCAAAACCACCACTGACAATTACTGCACCAGTTACAGTTGATTCTGATTGAGTGCTTCCAGAAAATGTTACTATTCCTACTGAATTTGTTCCACCACTAAATTCATATCCCTCTGTTGAATCGAGAGTACGACCCATAAAGAACTTATTATCCGTGGCATCCCAGATTAATAAATTGCCATCTACCTGAGATGATGAATCAACATCAGTTAGATTAAGTAATCTTGATGGTGGTGCAGAAGCATTGGATAAAACGCGAATTACGTTTTGTGATCCAATTCTATCGTTTATGCTTGGCATTACCTAGTTACTCCGGCTCTTACTAATGCTGACCCTTCAACAGCTTTATATTCTTTTCCGGCACTAGTTATTTTTACATCATATACATATCTTCCTGCTTTTAGTCCTACTGTTTGAGAAGATGTTAGAGATATTGAAATAATCCCATTAACATCATCAGAGACTGTAGAAGCAAAGGAAACGGCACTTGCACTAGTGTAACTTTTTCTCAACATGCCTTCTGTCGCAGCACCGGTTAAAACCAATGGGGTGTTTGTTCTGGTATCTTCTAACTGAAAAGAAGTATCAAAGTCGAAACCTTGTTCAATCGTGATGTTAGATACAAATACTGCCATTATTCAAAAAATTATGCTATCTTATCTTTAGATATTTATATTCTCAGAATTCATCAATAAATTTCTGAGAAGAGATTTTATCTCGTTAATATCATTTTTCATTTCAGAGATTTCTCTTTTTTGGAGATTTCTTTGTTCCAAAGAACTTACATACTGATTATATGCCATAGAATCGCAATTGATTATGGCACCACTTTTCTCATCTCGATATAAGTTTTGATATCCATCTACTCTAATCATCTTATTGCTATAGTCCTCAATTCTTTAATTCTTGGTGGATATGCTTGATTTGTTCCTGACATTACAATCTTAATTGTATATCCCGAGAACAATGGAAGTTCATTTACAGTGAATTCATACTCTAAGAATTGATTACTCATACTTCCAGGAACAAATCTGTCGGGCAATCCACTATTATTTGCATCATCAACGACAGCATATCCATCCTCATCAGTATATGTTAAATTATCATATCCGGGGAATAATTCAAATGTCTGATCAATTTCTCCGGAATCTGCTTTTATTAAGTTGTAAAGAACTCTGAAGTCTGCGGACTCGTCTCTATATGCACTTAAAATAACTTTTAATGATGTTGCTGGATTTGATAAATCCACAGTATTGGAAACATAAACAGCAGCATGTGGATCGTCAAAAATGGAATTTACTCTTCCATCTGATGGGTAATCAGAAATCGGTTTATCAAAACGACTTGATCTAAATTCTGTAGATGCAAGGTCAAGATTTATCATAGGAGAAAGATTTACATCATTGGAATTTAAAGTTATTCCGGTAGTAAATGATTTACTTCTTGGAAGATTTGGAAGATAAGTTGTTTCATTTATTTTGGAACAAAGCAATTTTGGAGTAAAGAAATTATTTAATACATTTATTCCAACAGGAACGAATCCTTCATCATTAAAGGATCCTTCCGAACCATTAACACTAGTTCCGCTAATAGTTCTTATAGTTCCTGTCACAGATGTAGTTGATCCGGGAGTAATAATATCGTATGTTGGAATTATGGAAGTATATAGAATATTTTCCGATCCCCTAGAGTTTGCTCCTCCTGTAGATGCCTCATTAGAGAAATTGAGTTGCGGCATTCCTGTCGGTGTACCATCAGTATCTCTATCAATACCATTTGCCGAAACATCAATAGCAACATGGTAATGATCTAATCCAATTGGTTCGGCAACACTATGAGTGTTATTAATTCTCCTTAAAGAAATTCCATTAAGTTCGTATTTATAGACTATAGAATCTTTGTCATGCAGTTCTGTAATGGTGGCATCAATTGATCTTCCATCAGCAGCAATTAGAAGTTGTCCAGAACCCAAACTAGTATAGGAAATAATTTCATTGCCGATTTTTACATATCCAGGATTTGATGCACTGACATCAACACCTTCAAATGTTGTAAAGTTACTAGTGCTTGCAACACTAATTGTTGATACTTCATTAACTGATACTGCAGCAGATAATGTTGTGGGTTCAATACTAGATTGAATATCACTAAGTGTTACTTTGTTTGTATTGGAATACATTCCATGATTGAAATGATCAACTTTTATATAATTACCAGAGTTAACTCCACCGCTTCCAGAGACAGCTGTTATGGTTGTTGATGGTAATGCAGATAATACTCCATTATCTGCAAAGTAACTGACTCCTGCACCTACAGTAAATGCCTTACCAGAAGAACCAAATTCACCCTGAATATTGGAAAGATATAATGTATCAACATCAGTTGATATCCCAGAAACAGTTATTCTTGCTTCTTTACCAGTCTGTTTAGAAACAGTTGAGGTTACAATTCCAACTACATCACCAACTTTATAACCGGCACCTGTTCCTGTAGTAACAACGGAAATGCCGGTAATTGATCCTGTATTGGCATTAATACCAGTAATATTAAGTTTCAATCCAGACCCACTACCAACAACGTTGAAAGTATCAACAGAAGTATCTGTAACATATCCAGATCCACCTGTAATAGTTGTCACAGTCGCATTCGTTACAGAACTTCCTCTACCTACAACGATGGCAGATCCTCCAGTATTACTATTACCGGCAAGTTTTCTACCTGTGGTCAGAATACCGAGTGTAGTGGGATCGCCACCAGAAATAATATCAGTTTTAATAGAACCAGTTTTTGGTAAAGTTCTAATAGGATCAATACTCAATTTTGAAATATATCCATTACTCTTATCTAAATCTGGATTATAGAAGAATGCAGTTCCTGTTTGCGAACTAAATTGTGCCTTGTAAAGTCTAAACTTAAGATCCTGGAATTGATTTGGAGTCCAAATAGATCCATTTTGAGACTTAAATAAACTCCCTAAAGCAAATTGCTTTGAATATACTGCACTTTCTGCATTAGAATTTGGTGGAAGAGAAGATTCAGATACAGATTTTTCTCCCATGGTGGCAGTCCATACTTCATATTCATCACTAGTTTCTGCCAAGAGAACAACGGCATATTCTTTTCCGGGTGGTAAGAAGATAGGTTCGGGGAATGTTACTTTTGTAGCAATATCTCCCGTATCTGATACTTGAATATTTTTAATAACATTTCCAAAAGAATCCACAGTTGTTGGTTTTATTGTAACAGTTTTTCCTAAAACTGTTCTAGTTGGGAATCCCAATTCTGTGGTTCTAATTTGAACTTTAACTGGAGAATTTCCTTCATCTATTTTCGCAAAGAAAATATCAACAGCAGTTAAGAATGCTCCATTTACATCATCACTAGTATCAATATCTGATGGTGCTTCAACATTTCCTCCAACTACAAATGTTTGTGCCAACGGATCACCATACTCTTCAATTACAGTATTAGTAATTTGATTTATACCGAGAGAAGCAGAAGCAAAAGCATTTACTTGCAGATTGGTTACATTTGTAGTTGTAAGATTTTGTGTATTTGTAGTTACTTCATTCTGCCACTGATTCAAAGTTCCCATAGAAGTATAATTTGTTTCTGCAAAAGAAACTGAATTACTTCCAGGAAGACCCGGATCATTTGTGACATTGGATGTAATTTTAAAAGTTTTTGTTCCTGTCTGCAATCTTACTGAGGGAACTGGAATCTGGTGTGGATTTCTGAGGAAGAAAGATCCTATTAAATCCCCATAGTTATCGGAAATCAACCTAAGATCCTTTACATATGCAATTGCGCCACTAGTTTGACCAACTAATTTCATTCCCTGTATAATATAACCAGAATATAATCCCTGTGCTTCTTCGGATAAAGAAGATGTATCAACATTGAGAATCTTGGAAGATTGACTATATGTTGAAGGTATAGATTCTGAGGTTACATATGGATTTACATTAAATACCGATGATGGATTATTAAATGATCCGTACTTATGATTTGGTGTAGCAACTCTGAATGAAATAGATGGACCAATTCCACCTACACCAATAGCAGATCCAACTACTGTCTCTCCAATTACGAAAGAACCATTGGATGTTCCGTAAGTTGCTAGAGATGGGCTATTTGCAATTTCAATCAATTTGGGAATAAAATCAACTCCGCTATTGCCATCAACAAATTGATAGAATCTTGTAGATGGTTTAATATTACTGACTTCAAATTCAGTATTTCTGGATCTCATGAATACTTCATCACCTGCCGATATCAATTCATTTCTAGTATCAACATCGTCAAAACTCATAGTATCAACACTAATACTTTGAGAATTGCTTGTGCTACTAGCACTTAAATTAGAACTCTGACTCTGAACTTGTCTTCTTATTCTACTACTAAGAAGTATTCCACTGCCACTCCGTCTTGTTCCGCCGTCACGCGAGATATTGAAATTAGCAGACCCTAAATTTAAATTTACTGAACTTGTTAGATTTTGTGTGAGAGTTCTAGATTGATTAGATGTAATATTAATATTTTTATCAGGGAGTTGAATAGTTCTGACCCAATTATCAACAGCAGGACTTAACTGAATATCTCCAGTATATACAATAACATTAAATGGATTTACATTTTCTACTGTTGTTGCTATTGGTTGTTCAATCCAACTTATTTCATCATATTTCAAAGTTACTGAATTTCCAGTTTTCTGAACATTAGGATCTAACAGTTCAAAATTATCTGACAAATCTATAACTTGAGGAGTTAAGAGTTGAGTAGGTGCAATCTGAGATTTAACTGAATTTCTACTGACAATTGGTGCCAATTCTTCTGCTGTTGGATTGACCTCTATTGAAGATAGTACGTTGTCTATTAATGAATAATTTTTAAAATCGTCAACAAAAAATCCACTCTTAAATCTATTTTTTCCTTCCGCATCTTGAATTTGTAGAGTCTGTGCATTTAATTCAAGAAGAGATAATGAAGTTAGTTTTTCTAAATTTTGAACTCTATCTTCAATAAATCCAATATCTCTCATAGTAAATCTTCTATTATCAATCAAACTGATCGATGCCTTCTGTGGATTATACAGATATGCTGGAAGATTAATGGTGGCAATTTCTAATAAAGCATCATTTTTTGTTGGTGCTTTTGGATATTTTGCAGATATACCCTTTTCAACTATAAAAGTTCCATATCTATCAATGTATAGTTTATCAATTCGTGGAAGATAAAAATCATATCCTATAATAGATCCTTCTCCGGGTGCCATTAAAAGTTTTGGAACCGAATCAAAACTTCTGGACTCAAAATCAAATGGTGAAATTCCCGAAGTCGTTGGGTCAAAAACAGATACTCTTGGACGAAAATCGAGAGTATCTGATGCTCTTATTTTATATGGGCCAATATTGGGTATATCTTTTTCAAATCTTTCTTCATCATAACTTAAGACTGTGAACGCATCTCCATTATCATCAGATGGAACTGAATAATAATCAAATACAATTAATAATCTATGAGTTGGTTCTGGAACACCTCCATTTCTAATAATTCTAGAATAGTCGTAATATTGTTCTTTTTGACCCTTATCTAATTTATATAACTGAGTTACATTTTTATAACTTCCTAATGTAATAGTTTCAATTTCTGTAATTATATTAGATTCTTCAAAAGTAACTGTTTCTCCAACATTAAAAGTATCATCTGTTAGATAAACTATTTCTAAATTATTTGCTGATGGTGAAGAAACTACTCTAGCAACTGCATTACTTGAACCTCCTACAATATTTTCGCCAATTATTGCATTTGTTTGAACGCTAGCAGTGGAGGTAAATTGTATTTTATCTAAAGTTGGATTTGCAGATCCCAAAGATTCGTAAATTGATATAACTTTTGCAACATCTGGATAGTTTAGAGAAATTTCTTCATCCTGAACTCTTAATCCATATTGAGTGTTAAAATTAAGTCCATCATTATTTGTTGTATTAATGCCAACACCAGATTCTTGATACTTAGATCTAGTTACGGTAAGTTGTTGACTTCTCGTATATTCCTTTATCTTACTTTGAACACCAAATTTATTAAGAGTTGCATTTACGACAACATTGGATTGACTTCCCCTTAATCCTTTAATTGTTACAATATTATTTACTAAATTAAAAGTATCGCTAGTAACTGTTCCTGCTATACCAGTTGAGTAATGAACACCATATCTTTCCTGATCAAAAGTTGCAAAAGATGCACTAGTTATTCCAGAAACGCTAGAAAGATCAAATGTCATTTCTCCAGCAGCACTCGTCTCTTCTCCGGTAATCTGTTCAACAACCGTGAAGGTTGAGTTTAAAAGATTAACGGAAGAAATATTTGAATCTGGCAACTCAGTATAAAGATATCCATCATCTACGTTTATAATTGGACCACGAGGGAATGGTGTAACTAAAATACTTTCATTAAGTGTTCCAGTAGGTAACTTACCATCATAAACACCAGTAACTCCAGCACCAACATTGATTGGACTTAGTTCTATAGAAAGTTTATCTGCAGAGATAGAAGAAACTCTATTAAAAGTTTCAGTACTAGATCCTGGTTTTTGATATGAGATAAGAGTATCAGTTCTTATTCCACTGAATACTTTTCCTGTTATTGCGACTGTCGTAACACCAGTATTTCCTAAATTGCCTACTAATGGAATGGATATTTGCGATATTCCATTAGGCATACTAAATTTTTCAAGAATTGAATCTGCCGTAAATAACGGAAACCCATCACCAGCTGCTTGCCTTACTGATTTAATATTTTGAGTTCCATATTGCATAAAATCAAGGATTGTTCTTGGGAAATCAACTCCATTAACAGTTATTTGCTCCCCTTTAGCAAAAGTACCAGAAGTTTGTCTCAATAAAAGACCCACAGCAGCGCCTGAGGCAGCATCAACAAGAAATCCACTAGCACCACTACTCTTACCCTTAATATAAGATCCATCGGGCATGTCAGTGGCATCTACACTCTGATTGAGCGACAGTTTGGTGTATGTTTGAATATCATATAATCTCAAATCATATTTTGTTTCTACACCAGAATATGCAGCATCTGTAAGGTTAAAAGTATATACTCTAGCATCACCTATTACTGCTTCTGTATCACCTACTTTCCTATTTAATAGTTGGATTGTTTTTTTATTTTGGGGAACACCAGTGACATTATTTAATCTGAGTAGATTCCCCATTTGAAATGGAACTGTAACATTAGATATAGATTCGGTATCTCTTGGTTTATCAACATCAATTATAGTAGTTCCAATTTTTTCAACATCATATCCCCTAACATATGCCTTTCCTGGAGAGATTTTTAGGCACATTAAATCATTAGAAGGAATATTTTTTCCTTCAGTCTGCTCATTAGAGAAAAATAGACCATTATTGCCAAGTCTATTATTTAATGAGTTATGAATTGATGGGTCAAATGGTCTTACTGCATAATCGCCAGATTCATCATATGTTCTTTCTGCAATATAATCACGAATTTGATTATATTGAGTTTTTGTAGTAATTTTTTGAATTTTGCCGTTTTTTATTCGCAAAAGTTCAACAAAATTTGTATCATTAGTATCACTTATTAATTTTTTGGTTAAACTTAAACCAATTTTAAATCTATCAGAACCTGGTGCAGCAAAATTCGTAAATCCCTTAGCATTATCATATAATGAATCATCATCTTTTGCTCCAATGATCAATTCATCAATTTTTAAACCAACTCTATATGATGGAGTATTTGTATAATTATCTAAAAGTATAGTTTCCTGAGAAACATTGACAAAATATCCTCTAATAAAATAAATACCTTTACCAATGGATGCTGCAGAACCAATTGCAGTAGCATCAGAAGAAATTAAAGATGCGAATTCAGTTTCGGCAGGAATAGTTGTATTTCCATAAGTTATATTTTCTGTACAACTTAAAGATTCGCCATCTAAAAACTGTGTGAATTCAAACTCATTATTAGAATCGAGATATTTTACATATAGAGTTAGGTATTCAAAATTATTTTCATCTGCATATTCTGCACGTTGAATTTTGGCAGTAGTACCTGATTGCTGACCAATTATTTTTTTGCCTACAAAATTTTCAATATACAATGCAACATCAATTCCACCACTAGTAGCATTGAGTTTTACCGCGTAAAACTGACCATCATAAGAAATATTTCCTGGTACAACAACTGAACCTTCTTTAAATATATGACTGCCAAAAGATTCTATTTGTCCTTGAAGAAGAGATTGTAAAGTTGTCAGTTCTCTTGCTTGAACTGGAAATCCCGGTTTAAATAAAACTTTATAAAAATTCTTTTCAGAATCATAGTCATCATAATATGGATTAATATTTAAATTTGTTTTTTGTGACATTGTTCTTTAGAATTCCAGAATAATTTTAACGTCTTCTTTTTGGCGAGAATCTCTTTGAATAAGAGGTCTGTTATCAATGTAAATGATTTCCCCTGTCTTCTTATTTATCTCCGGATTTGCAAGTCCATTTGTAAAATTAACTCCCAAATCAATTTCCTTAGAATTTACGGTTGTTTTAATTCCAGAAAATCCAGTATCAATTGATCCTGTAAATGGGGAAATATTATTACCTGAAGATTCAAAAGATAATAATTTACTATTACTACTAACATTATCAATATCAGTATGATCTTTTGTATTTCCAAAGTATAATGATCTATCTTGGAAATATTTTAATACTTTAGTTTCATCATCATATGATGCAACATATCCCTTAGCAGCACCTCCACTTACCGACTGCGACATTGCTGCACCTACAACTGGGGATGATGTAACTGAATTCAATCTTACTGCAAATAATGATGAATATTGGTTAGCGGTAAATGTTGTAGTAGATGAATATTGTTGCGGATTTTTTAACACTCCAACTTGAGTAAATTTAGTATCAATTGGAAAATCCCTATTCGAATCATCAAATCTGGCATATATTAGTATTTTATCTGTACCCAATTCCGTATAGATATCATAACCATGACCTCTCGATGGTGGAATAATTGGTATTAAATTCGCAGGATCTGCTAATGTTCCTGAAGGTTGAAGAGAACCCAAATCAACTATTCCATAAGTATATCCAAAACCACCAGCAGTCACAGTAGCAGAAGTTATTGTTCCGGAAGAATCCACGTCAATTAATACTTTGGCACCACTTCCATCACCATTAATTGCCACAATTCCAGAGGTGTAATTAGATCCACCATTAGCAATATATACTTTTTTAATCTGATTTAAGTTTATATCAGAATCACCTGCCTCTCTAATACTTTGAATTTGAGTATCTGTTGTTGTTGACCAATCATTGGGAACTACAACATACTCAGTAGAATCAAATTTTATAATATCACTAGGAGCTACTGAAAAAAGATATTTCCAAATATATCCATCACCACTAGTTCCAGCTGCTGATGGTTCCAAATCGGTAAAGGTTGGTTCATCCTTTGATACATTTCCTTTTAAATTGGAACCTGATGAACCATTATCAATACAAATATAAACTCTAAAGTCGCTATTAATTACGTAATAATTTGTATCATATAATCTACTTAAATTGGAATTGGGAGCAGGATTTGAAATACTATAATCATGTCTATACATGTCATATCGAGTATTAGAAGCCCAATTAACCTTTCTTATAAGTCTTCTAACATTAGATGTTGTTACTTTTTTTCCAAATAAAGCAGTATCTCTATATTGTGAAGTAAACTGCAAATTATCTGTTGGCGTTGGAGTATTACCATTCCATTCAGCATCTGAAGTAGTTCTACCAAATCCAGACACTGGATTGGCTGGATTTGGTAATCCTAAAAATACATAATAAGAATTACTCGTATTTGCTACAGAGTCTACAAAATTATTTGCATTTGATATTCTAAATTGATCTGTTACTACCGCAGCCATATTAATAGATTTTTAGATATTTATAAAGGAATTGTCATTATATATTTTTTGGAAGTGCTCCTCCGTCTCTTAGTCCAGTGCCTCTTCTCTGAATTGTTGGGAAAGTTGTCAATCCAACATCAACAGTATTTCCAGTTACTGCTATAGAAACTGGAGAACTGGATCTACTTATTCCAGCAAATCTTCCCCATGAGAATCTGCCAACAGGATTGCTTGAATTTGATGTTGTTGCAATACCAACAACTGGAGTTCCAGAATTTACATAACAAATAATGGAACCGGCAACACCAACGTTAGATATTTCCTGAATGAAATATATATTATCTACGAAAGTTGTGCCAACACCAACAACAGATAAATCATTATTGGCAATTGAAGTTACGCCATTTCCAACTGAAGTATCATAAATGTAAATTGGATATCCAACAACAAGACCATTGTAATTTGATATTTCATCCAATCTATGTAAGTTAAATTGAATTGCCAGTGTTCCTATTCCCTGAGCATTTACGGTAGTAATTCCAGTAACAATGCCACTAAAACCTTGAATTACATCAATACTAGATATATTCTCATAAGTCGGATTTGGAAGAGATACGATAACCTGTGGAGCAATCGTATATCCAAGTCCTGGATTATTGACCAGAATCGATGAAACTGCACCGGCAGAAATAGTGGCAGTTGCAGTTGCAGTTGTTCCGACTCCAACTCCAACTTCTGGTGGAGAAGCAATTGAAATAGTCGGAATTGAAGTATATCCACTACCACCAGATACAATTGTATATCCAGTAATAGTTCCTGCAGTTGAAACAGTAGATGTTACAGCAGCTGCAACTGGGTCTGTAGAACCACTTACAATTAAACCACTAAAATCACTGGCAGAATCATAATCAAACAACTCCAAATTTTCTACAAATACTTCAGTATCGCTGCTTTCTACCGTATTGATAATTTTAGCAGTCGGGAATACTTGTGCTTCTATAGAGTCTCTGGACTTATAAACAATTTCGCCATTAATAACTTTGTCTATTTTTTGTTTTGTCCATGCAAGTGGTTTATAATTTGTCTCATCAATTCCATTACCAGAATATAGATTTGTTTCAAATTTATCGGAGAATGATAAGTCAAATACAGTTCTCTTATCTTGCGATATTGTTCCATCAATTGCATTATTTTTGTAAACTTGTACCAAATCTCCTCGTTTGATGGTTTGATTAATACTTGTTACTAATTGGTCATCATCATTTCTAGTTCCTCTATAGAAGAAAATATCGATATTATCTTCTGGTTTGGGTGCTTCAATAAAACTGAATGAAGTTCCACCCTCAAAGAAATATGCAACTTCGGGATCTTGAATAATTCCGTTAATTACAATTAATAATGCATTAGCAAGATTTACTTGTGTTCCTTCCTGCGCTTCAAAACTTATAAGTTCGTCGTTATAGAAAAGTGGGAATCTAGTTCTACTAGAATCTTGATAATTTTTAATTGAATCTATGTAATCAAATTCGCCAAATTGCCATGCTCCGATTGAATCGTTATACACATCATCAACTGTCAATAAAAATTCGGAAGTTGCTGATGAAAGAGTACTATGTGTGACTAAACCAACTGGTCTAATAATATCTCCCTTTCTAAATCCGTATCCATTTCTTGCAATTTTAAAGTTTGAAACTTCAAATGTATCAGAACCTATTCCACTCGTTGTTGCAGCACCTACTTCAACATCAACCAATAAACTAACACCAGTTCTTGTAGTATTACCAAATCCCAATCTAGAAATTCCTTCTATCTCAAGACCTTCGTAAGTTGGTTCCGAAACAATAATTTCTGGGTTAGAATATCCAGATCCTCCATTATTAACTACGATAATAGATAAACTTCCACCGGCTCCAACTAGGGCAGTTGCTGATACTACTGCAGCAGCACCAGTATGCCCGCTTTCATGGACACTCACACCTATTGATACTATTCCATTATATCCAGATCCGAAAGAACCACTAGTTAATGCTGTGGTAAATCCTGCTATAGAACCACCGGCACCAACTACGGCACTCACAGCAGCACCAACTAGAGGTGCATATCCAGATCCACCAGAGGATCCTAGGGAAACAATTACTCCTCCTCTTGGCAACTGATTTGCATTGTAATCAATATTTGACAAATACTTAGTTCCATCCGTAGAAGTTATTCCACTGAAAGTAACACTTGTTACACCTACAGTACCTTCATCATTCAATGAAAAATTATTATCTGGATTATTGAGTGTTGAAGGCGTTTGGAAAATGCCATTTATGAACAGAATACCATTACCACCAGTACTTCCAATTCCGGTAGTATTTGCTCCACCAACAGTTAATGTGAATGTTGCTCCTATTCCTGTAAATTGATCGGAAATATCATCATATATTTGATTGGTATCGTAATTATTTCTTAGATAAACTCTGCCAGTAAAATCTGCTTTTGCTGGTTCAAGATTACTTGAATCTTTTTCTGTTGAGGTATTTCCTTTCGGAGGATCTACAAAGTGAATGTTTCTGCCCGAAATGTTATATGAACCTCTATAAATTCTAACTTCATCTCCAGCAGAATGAGATGTTGCTACGGAACCAACTACTCCTCTCTTGACTTCAACCAAAGATGACTGACCTATTCCTGTTATTGGTCCAACTGCTGTAGTTCCGACACCAACACTCAAAATCTTCATATATTCATCATTAATTTTTATCAAATCTGTTGGAGTTATTGAAGAAATTCCACTTAAACTGAAAAATGCGGATGTAGTTCCAATCTGACCCCCAGGATTTCCTGATAGTGTATATGCAATTGGAGTAAACTTCAGTGGGTATTGTGCTATATTATCTAATGTTATTAGTGTTTTTTCATTACCTAATAACATTGATAATTCATGAGCATTTCCTTCACCAGATGATCCGAAGGATACATTTACACCCGCTTCCGCATTTGCTCTAGTTGTGGCAAGTTTAAATTCATCATCATTTTCTCTAATTGCATATACGACTGATGGTAGAGGTGTTCCAGTACCATACGTCATTGCAGTTGACCCAACCCCAACAAACGTTGATTGTGGAGTATATGAAAGAGCTTCACCAGTTCTGAAGAAGTGATTGTCAATTGTAAATACGCCAGTACTAAGATTTAATTGTAAAGAGTTGGTTGGATTAAAAGTTTTTCCAAAAATTGGAATTCCGTTAGACTGTGCTATAAAATCAGTTCTATCAATTCTATTTCCATTTAGAGCATTATAGAATTCAACATTTAATGATTGTGTTATATCACCATATTGATGAATAGGTGGAGTATTACTTGAATCTAAGTCTGTATAAAGTATTTCATTAAGGGAAGACACTTGCAAAGATGATGTCATTGCAGCATCTGGATAAAATTTGAGTATAAAGTTTTCTCCAGAATATTCTACACCAAATGTTCCCATCCCACTCTGTGCATCAGTTACTCCTATTCCTCCAGCAGAAAGGAAAGATGACTGCTGAACATAATTATCAAGGGCATTATCTTGTAAAGCTAATACATTATGAACTGCTTTTGTAGATCCCATACTCACTTCAACCAAAGATTTGACTGAGTTGAATAGGTTTCTATCAAAACTTATGACTGTTGTTGCGGCAGCAGAAACTGTAGTTTCATATGCGGATTTAATTATTGCACTTCTTTCAACTCCCTCTGGTTGAGATGGTAAAATGAATCTGTGTATTCCGACTCCCACTGAGGTAGTTCCAAACCCAACGATTTTGGATCTCAGTTGAACATCATTTGCAGTATCATTAGTATAACTTAGATTTAAAACACCAGAACTAATATCAGCACCAAAAGAACCGATAAAATTGAAAGATGAAGTATTCTCATTAGTATCAAAATAATACTCGGATAAGAAAGTATCTGTGCCATTGTGGGTAATATATAATTCTACAAAATTAAGTTCGTTTGTATTTGATTGAATAATTTGTGTATTAACATGCAATGATGTAAATTTATCAGTAGCAACTCCAATAATAGAACTGGTTATTCCAGAACCACCAGAAGTCACGACGCCACTAAAACCAGTTAGATTTATGAATCCGATGGATGTGGTTCCAACACCAGAAATTGAAGATCCGAAAGTATTTTTAATAAATTTAAAATCATAATCAATATTATCTGGATCATTAGGTGTAAATTTGAATATATTTTCATCTGTTACAGAAAAACTTCCATAATCTTCACCCACTACAGAAGTTAAAGCTGACCCAATATTAGCAATATTTCCCTTTTCTAATAAAAAATTGCCTCCACTGTTATCACTAATAATAGTAAATTCTGCCAATTGAACTTGAGTATTATTAGTATTAGTTACTCTAACTAAAACATCGTCAAAAGAATCTGAATTATTAATTGTAAAAAGATTTTTACTATTACTATCTGTAAAATTATTTAAATTTGAAAATGTATTACTAATATCATCAATTTTTAAAACTACATTACTTTTTGATAAAGTAAAATCAGTTAATTTTTTATTTTGTAATTTTAAGAACTTGGATTGGGAACCAATAACATCAATGTCGAGGACATTATCAAAATTATAAATGGTGTCTACTCTAAGTTCTTCTAAAAGATCACGTATTACGGTGAATGCTGTTGTGCTGCCAATACCAACATTTGCTGTTGAAGATATTCCAAGATCGCCAAAATTCTTAAGACCACTAGTATGGACAAGACTATTGACAGGAGTTCTAAATTCTCTCCACTCAATAGGACTCTTAACTGTATATGAAAGATTTTGATAATAATCGTTATCAGGAATTACTTGATCATCCGAATTTAGTTTGCCAACATTATTATCCCATCCTATTCTTTTTTTATTGGAGAAACTGACTTCAAATTTGCCATTATTTCTTACAATATGATCTATAGTAGCAATATTTGAACTTGCTTGTCCTGTAAGAATATCACCAACAACTATATCTTCATTATCATCTCCAGAAATTTTTATAGATCCTGGATTAATTCCAGAAACTATTAAGTTAGAATTTTCTCCATTAATAGATAATTTTTCGCCTAAAGTAAATTCGGATATTTCTTGAATGATGTCAAAAGTTGGGTAATCAGATTTTTTAATTATATTTCCGAGAGAATCTTGAATTGTCTTAGCAGTTCCTATATTAGTTGTAAATTCACTCAGATCAATTGTAACCTCATCTTGAGTGATACCTCCAACAAATTTGGAGTTTTTATATTCAGTGACAGTAAAGAATTTATATCCATAATCTTCAGAGTTAAATCCAGAACCCGCAACACCAACTTTTTGAACTCCCTCAATAAAAACTTTCTCACCAACACTAAATGAACTAGTGCTAAATCCGAGAGCCGGTGTTGTTATTCTACAAACAAATCTAGTATCTGTTTCTTGAATGACTTTTTGAATACTAATTCCATTTGTATTCTCTACGGTAAATAATTCTGCAGAATTGTCTGGAAGACCTTTAGGTGATTGAAGAACATTAACTGAGTTAATAGAGTTTCCAATGACATTTGCCACCAAAATTCCCCTATCAATTGATTGCCCAGTATCAGTGTCTACTATCACTATTCTTGGAGGTTCTGTATAATTTTTTCCTCCATCAATAACTGTAACTATTCCAATAGTATTGGAATTTTTAATTGTAATTATTGCTGGTATATTTGCTTTTGGTTGCAAAGTTCTATCAGAAGAATATTCAAATCCTTCATTAATTATTCTTACATTTTTAGTATTACCAACAGATTTGGAAGATGCAATCAAATTGGCATCTTTTGCTGTGGTATTTGAAGAACCAACATAATTTGGTAATTTTTTATATCCAGACCCCCCAGAAACAATATTAATTTTTTCAATTGGTCCATCTGCATTTAATGATGTTGTAGAATATTCTAAAGTAGAACATTCGGATGACCCATAAGATAATTTTTCGGGAATTTTATTAAGTGCAACATTAAATGTTGTTTCTCCAATTCCCGAAATAGGATATGTAGAATTATAAGAACTTTTAATATATGCTATTTCCGAATAATTATTAACCTCAGCATCTGCAGTGCTAATATATCCAGATTTTTCTAAGTTATAATATAGTTTTTCTGGTAAAGTATTGGTAGAATTGTCAGTGTTATAATTGAGAGTTAACTTGGCATTAGCACTAACACCAACAGTTCCTACACCCGCAATGGTTATTCCACTAGTTGAACCGGTAGAAACAAATTCATTATTGAATTGATTATCGCAATAAATTTTTAATAGGTATCCATCTAAAGTGGAATCTGACAGATCAAAAACTAAACTATTATTTTTGATTATTTCAATTTTTGGATTTATTGGAGAAATTGTTTGTGTTCCGCCACCAGTGTTTGCAATACTCACTACAGTGGGGGGATTTAATGTAGAGTTAATATATGTCTCGGAAAGTTGAATTATATCGTCATTTATTCTATAAACATAATAAGATCCAGTAGATAGTCCAGAAGCAGGTAAAGACGCAGCATAACTTACTTTTTGACCCGTTTCTAATTTGTGAGAATTAATTGTAATTTGATTAGTTACAGAATTAATATCTGAAGGATCAATAGTAATTGGATTTACAATGAGACTATCAGTAAGAGTGTCTCTCTTTACAATTACTGATGTATCTGTTCCTATTCCTCCAAAAATTTTAGGTTGAATATTTAAAGTAATTTTATCTCCAGAGGACAATTTATGATAAGTTTGTCCAGGATCTGCTGTATTCAGACCAACAGTTGAAATTGAGACAACTGAGTTAATTCTTTGAACTTTTGATTTCTTTTGAAGATTAATAGTTTCAAACAAATATTCATCACTATCAGTTCCGTTATTGCGGAAAAATACTTCCTTAAACTCATTTCCAACTCCTGTTTTAATGCCAATAGAATTTATTGTTTTTCTTACAATATATACTGTGGTAGTAACTCCTGATATTGGTAAGTTGTATGGAGTACTTGAAGATGTGTTGGAAATTGAAATTGCGCCACCAGCTGGAACAATCAAATTAACCGGTTGATTGGTTATAAATGGATGATTTTCAATATAAATTCTTTGTGTTAGAATGTCTCTGGTGATAGAAGAATCTCCAAATTCAAAAGTCATTGAACTTGATATTCCAACAGTAATACCAACACCTACAGATTCTTTAGGATTGAAGTATGCTTTATCATTTGCTAAAGACTCAAAATAATTTACATTCTTTGATATCGTAAAAGAATCTGGAATATATTCGATTTTTGTAGTAGCAGTATGGGAAGTTCCAACCAAACCTCTCTTAACTCTGAGAATGTTTAGATTGGGAAATATATTTAATATTTGTAAAGTTTCAGATCCAATTCCAACACTGCTGCCAATAGAAATAGAACCTGGAATTTGAGATACGTATATTTCCGTAGTTGCTGCTCCGGGAGATGCATTGGACCCAACTATTGGTGAGGAAAGATTGGAATAGAAAGAACTAATTCCAATTTGAAAAGTATTATTTAATTGAGATAAATCACTACTAAATCCGGAAATGGTTACATACTCTTTATCTCTGAGATTGTGTTGAGGTAAAATTGAAACTTTTACTCCATTTTCTCCATTCCAAGTAAAGATGGCATCATCATAAGTTTCTACCGAAGTTTGTATATCATATACATTTTTTCCTAAAATTGAAGTTATTTTTGCAATAACTCCATCACCATTAGTTCCAGTGCTATCAAAATTTAAGGAATCGTTTACTTTATATCCTGTGCCTGAATTGAGAATATTAATTTTTTCTATCGGTCCTTCTGTAACAGACTCAATAACTGATTTTTGTCTTGAAATTTCATTAGTTTCAATTAAAAAATCATTATTTGCGGAGGAGTCGGATACTTTATATGGAAAAGTATTTCTAAGTAAATTGGAATTTTCAAAATTAAATTCTTGATTTAATAGTTTATTTTCATCTAAAGTATTTGTTCTATATTTGTCTCCAATAAAATATGGGAATTGTGGGTTTCCATTACTATCAATGGTAGCAAAATATGCATAAACACCATTAGGAAAATCTACTGTTTTTGTAAATCTGCCATTATGCCTGTCTAGATTTCCAGAATTTGTATACTCATAATCTTCAATGAAAAATCCATCGTCAAATCCGGAAGGTCTATCAATAATTCTAAAAGAATTTTTAATATATCCCGATTCTAAACGTATTGGACCAGAACTTGTATCTAATACATCAGAGTTTGCAAATGGTCCATATATTGGATTTCCATCATATGCCCAACCAATTATCCCAGAAACTTTACTCTGAACATCTTTAAATGTAGATCTCAATTCAGTGTAATATCCAGAAATAGAATATTGTAATTTATTTTTAGTTTCTTTTAATATTTCATTTCCATACTTATTAACATTATTAACACTCAACGATCTAACTTCAGTATCAAAAATAACACCAGACCCAC